>FWPV01000065.1_pt1:205000-385085 | contig 385085 bp, 305 predicted proteins | sample 2228371 | NCBI WGS metagenome assembly FWPV01 (sample SAMEA103939776, study PRJEB20133) | metagenome | reverse complement strand
GGAAAGTGGCCCAGCCCTTCATCGCCAACACCTTCGTGATCGCCGCCGTCAGCGTCGTCTTCCCATGATCAATGTGCCCGATCGTCCCCACATTCACATGGGGCTTCGTCCGCTCGAATACTTGCTTCGCCATGGATGATCTCCTCCTGATATCGCATAGCCTTGGGCGATAAGTCGCCGCCTGAGCCTGAGCCTCTGGGCCCAGAAACGGCGGCGATCCTGTTGAAAGCCCACGATCGGACTTGAACCGATGACCCCGTTCTTACCAAGAACGTGCTCTACCGACTGAGCTACGTGGGCGCAGTGGGCAGGGAAGGATTCGAACCTCCGAAGGCGTCAGCCAGCTGATTTACAGTCAGCCCCCTTTGGCCACTTGGGTACCTGCCCAAACTGATAAAATGCATTGTAAGCCGACGGCCGGAATCGAACCGGCAACCCTCGACTTACAAGGTCGATGCTCTGCCGATTGAGCTACGTCGGCACGCGGCGCATCAGACCCCTGCGCCACTCCATATCCGGCGCTGCGAAACACAAGTATAGCCGCAGCTTGCCCAAAAGTCAAATACAACCTGTTTTCACTCAACGATTTCACATGATGACCGAAATCGAAACAGTTTTCAGTTGCCCATGCGCCGGTCGGCGCACAACGTGCCATGAAAACGGACGTCGCAGCTTGCTGCGTGCCGTGGCAAGCCCCGGCGTCCGGATTTTCAGGTTAGTCCCTGGCTGCGCCGGCTGCCCGCGCCTGCCGGGCAACCACCAGGGCGACCGAGCCGGCCACTGCGGCGTTGAGCGACGCAACGCGGCCATGCATGGGGATCATCAGCAACCAGTCACAACGCTCTCGGATCAACCGCGCAAGGCCAGCGCCCTCAGCGCCAACCACCAGCGCCAACGGCCCGCCCAGGTCGGCTTGCCCCAACGATACAGCTTCGGGGCCGATGTCCAGGCCGACAACCCAGATCCCAGCCGCCTTCAGCTTCTCCAGCGCCTGTGCCAGGTTGGGCACCAGCGCGACCCGCAAGTGCTCCACCGCGCCGGCCGAGGCGTTCACAGCAGCCGGCGTGATCCCTGCCGCACGGCGGTCCGGCAGAATCACACCGTTGACCGCCATGGCCTCAGCCGTTCGTAGCAACGTGCCCAGGTTCTGCACATCCTGCAAATGGTCCAGCACCAGATAGAGCGGATCGCCCGCCGGAGTTGTGGGCAACAGGTCATCCAGCGCGATGTAAGGGTAAGGATCGGCCTGGGCGATAACACCTTGATGGTTCACAGGGCCGATGGCCTTGAGAACCGGCGGTGGCGTCTCACCAACCGGACAGCCGGCGTCCTGGGCTGCAGCGATGATCTCGGCCACGATGCCGCCCCGGCCGACCCCTGCGTCCAGGTAGACCTGATAGATCCGCCGTCGGCCGGCGCGCAACGCCTCCAACACGGCGCGCCGACCGTAGAGGAGTTCGCGCTCCGGGCGATTTCTCTCAGCCTGGCGGCCGGCACGGGCAAGGCCTACGCCAGACGCCACGTGCTGCCCTGAGGGGTGTCCTCGACGATCACGCCCAGGGCCTTGAGTTCGTCGCGAATCTTGTCTGCCAGCGCCCACTGTTTTGCCTTGCGCAGGTCATTCCGCACAGCCAGCAGTAACTCCACAAACGGCGCAATGGATTGGCCGGTCGGCTGTTGGGCAGAGCTCAGCCGCAGCCCCAACACATTGGTCAACTCACGGAAGGCCGCCTGGGCCTCGGCAAACGGCCGGCCGCCCACGCCTGCATCGCGCGCGCTGTTGATCGCCCGCACCAGCTCGAAGAGGGCCGCCAGCGCACCCGCCGTATTGAAGTCGTCGTCCATGGCCGCTTCAAAAGCGCGTCGCGCCTCGGCCACCTGAGTCGCCAACGCCTCCGCGGCCGGGCCGCTTTCGTCGTGACCGATGGCCGGCCGCAGCGCCGACCGCAAGCGCTCCAACGCCCGCTCGCCATCTGCGATGACCTCGTCGTTGAAGGCCAGCGGTTTGCGGTAGCTGCTGCCCGCAATGACCAGCCGCAAGACGTCAGCATCGTGCTCGGCCAGGAACTCGTCAATGGTGACCAGGTTGCCCAGGCTTTTCGACATCTTCTCGCCTTTGAGCTGCAACATCCCGTTATGCACCCAATAGCGGGCAAAGGGACGGCCCGTGTAGCATTCGGTCTGAGCGATCTCATTCTCGTGATGCGGGAAGATCAGGTCGTTGCCGCCGCCGTGGATGTCAATCTGGGAGCCCAGGTGGTGAAGGCTCATGGCGGAGCACTCGATATGCCACCCTGGCCGGCCTTTGCCCCATGGACTGTCCCAACTGGGCTCGCCGGGCTTGGCGGCCTTCCACAGGGCAAAATCCCCTTCGTCCTCCTTTTCGTCGCTGCTGAGCACCCGGGTTCCGCTTACGGCCGACTCCAGTCTGCGGCGCGAAAGCTTGCCGTAGTCGGGATCGCTGCGGACGCGAAAATAGACATCCCCGCTGGGGGTCACGTAGGCGTGGCCACGCTGGATCAGGCCGGATACCATTTCGATGATCTCCGGTATAGTCTGCGAGACGCGCGGGAACACAGTGGGTCGCAGCACATTGAGCTGTTCGAGCTGTACCTGATACTTCTCGGCATACCGGTTGGCGATTACGGCCGGGTCTTCGCCCGTCTTCTGGGCCCGGGCAATGATCTTGTCATCCACGTCGGTGAAGTTCATGACGTGACGCACTTCATAGCCCTTGTATTCCAGATAACGCCGGATGATATCGAACACGATGGCGGACATGGCATGTCCCACGTGGGCCTCGTCGTACACGGTGGGCCCGCAGACATACATGCGCACGCGGCCCGGTTCCAACGTCTCGAAGACTTCCTTTTCACGCGTCAAGGTGTTATAGATCATGAGCGTCATGTTGTCCCCTGTCTCCTGTCTCTTTGCCAATCCCTTACGAATGCTGTGCCACGGCATGCGCCGCATGCACGATCAACGACACAGCGGCCTCGACCGTGGTTTGCCCCGTGTTGATGACGAGATGATAGAGCAACGGGTCGAGCCACCGCGCATCGTGAAAGCGCAGCAAATACTCGGCACGGGCCTGGTCGCTGACGCGCACCCGCCGACGCGCGGCCGCCAGGGAAAGATGTTCGCGCGCGGCAACTCGTGCGATCCGGAGCTCCAAGGGCGCAACGATCTGGACATGACACGCGCCCGGATAGCCGCGCAACCAGCATTGCCCTCCTTGCCCCAACACCAACACGTCGCCCTGGCTGGCCAGGTCTTTGATCACCAGCCCCACCGTCCGGGCCGCCTCGTCCAGGCTCATCGCTGCCGGCGGCAACAGCGGCGCGAACACGCTGAGCAACGGGCTGGAAGGCGGCGCTGGAGGCTCTCGCTGGGCAACCGGGCCCGAAAGGGTGTCCATGATCTCGGCGGCCAGGCTCCGTTGCCTTTCGTACATCAACCGCTGGAGCAACTCAGCCGGCACCCCGGCCGCCAGCGCCCTCTCGTAGACGCGCTCACGGTCTATCAGGGTCAGGCCCAGCGCCGCAGCAACCCTGGCCGCGATCACATCGCCTTCACTGCCGAGCTGGCGCGAGAGGGTGATGATCATGGCATTCCTCAACGGTTGACCGCCGCAAACACCATGCGGCCGGCGTTGGTCTGTAACACCTTCGTTACTACCACTTCGATCTCGGTGTCCATGTAACGACGGCCGTTCTCCACAACCACCATGGTGCCATCGTCCAGGTAGCCGATCCCCTGGCCGACCTCTTTGCCTTCCTGAATGATTTGAACGTTCAAGGTCTCGCCGGGGAGCACCACCGATTTCACGGCGTTGCTGAGCTCGTTGATGTTGAGCACCTGAACGCCCTGCAGGCCGGCGACGCGGTTGAGGTTGTAATCGTTGGTGACGATGGGACAGTTGAGCTGACGTGCCAGTTGGATCAACTTGGCATCCACCTGCCGCACACCTTCCACATCCATTTCCACGATTTGCACCGGGATGGGGGAGTCCTTTTGCATGCGGTTGAGCATCTCCAGCCCTCGACGGCCGCGGTTACGCCGCAGGGCATCGGGCGAGTCTGCGATATACTGCAGCTCTGCCAGGACGAAACGAGGCACCAGCATAGGCGCACGGATGAAGCCCGTCTGCGCCACATCGGCGATCCGGCCGTCAATGATCACGCTGGTATCCAGGAGAAGGGCCTCCCGGTTATCGAGGCCGGTGATGGGCGGTGTGTCTGTCTCGGCAGCGAGCAGGTCCCCGCTGCGCCGGCGGCTGAAGAGGGCGAAGATATCCCGTTGGCGCAGGACCATCACCGTAATGCCGAGATAGCCGAACAGGATCGCGACGATTGTCGGCAAGATACTGCGAAACGGATACGGCAGATAAGACAAAGGCAGCGCGGCCAGCGCAGCCACCAACAACCCCAGAATCAGCCCGATAGTCCCCGCCAGGAGTTGGGTCACTTTCATCTCGCGGATGGCGCGACCGATTACCGCGGCAGGGCGCGTGGTCAACCACGGCGTCACCCAGGCGCCCAGGATTGCGCCGGCTGCTGTCAGGGGCAAAATGTAACGAGCAGATGTCGCATTCAGTTCGGAAGTGCCTGCCCAAACTGTGCCTGCCAACCAGCCGATGATACCGAAGATGATGAATCCGAAAACTCGAGAAAAAGTGTCGGCACTCATATGGGCTACTGTTACCTTTCTTGAAGATCTCGCGCAAACCCATTCACGTTGCGCTGCTACCGCCAACGATAGCCTTCAGACGCCTCCTTTCCGTCAATTGATCCGGCCCTCCGACCATTCGGGGCTGATCCACGCTATCACATTACTATCATACACCGTTTCAATCTTTTGTGCAATCAGGCCACAACAAAAAAGAGCGGGGCTACCCCCGCTCTCTCGTAGTATTATGTTGCGCGCAACGCAGAAACAACAACGGTCAACCCGGGTTCAGGACGCTGCCTTGGCCACCTCGACCACGCGCGCAAATGCCTGGGGGTCCCGCACGGCCAGATCGGCCAGGATCTTGCGATCAAGGGTGATGTCCGCTTTTTTCAGCGCGTGCATCAGCCGGCTGTATGTGATGCCGTTGAGCCGCGCTGCGGCGTTGATGCGCGTAATCCACAGGGCGCGCATATCGCGCTTGCGGTTACGGCGATCTCGCGTGGCGTAGAACAACGACTTCAACATCGCCTCGTTGGCGCGACGCCACAGGAGGTGACGCGACATGCGTTGACCTTTGGTCAGCTTCAAAACTTTGTTGTGACGACGACGGAGGACTACTCCGCCCTTGGCTCGTGTCATAGAACTCTCCTTTTGGTATGGCGGCTGGATCTAGCCAGCACTTCGTGGTGGCCACCGCTGCCGGATGGGAACCGACAGCGCTTTCCGGAAACAATCAACGATGGGTTTCAGTCAATGTAGGGCGCCAGGCGGTCCACGCGCTTGTCCGCTACCGGCGCAGTCATGACCTTAACCTCGCGATACTTGAACAACGTGCGTTTGGCTTTGCGCCGCCGCAGGTGGCCGCGGCCCTGGTGCATCGCCAACAGCTTGCCGGTGCCCGAGCGGCGGAACCGCTTGGCAGTTGCTTTGTGGGTCTTGATCTTCGGCACAGTTATCCTCCTAAACAGAACAAAACGTAAAACGCAGCGACCGCCACGTTTTACGTTTCGCGGCTCACATCACAGGCCGTCAGCTCAATCCGCCGGCGCTGACTTCTTACCGGATGGGCTCGGACTGAGGAGCAGGAAAAGATTCTTGCCGTCCATCGAGGGTTGCGCCTCTACCACAGCGGCGTTCCCCACTTTGGCGACGAACTCATCCAGCTGCTCCCGCGCGATCTCCGGATGGGTAATCTCGCGGCCCCGAAAACGAACCGTTACTTTGACCTTACTACCTTCCGCCAGGAAGTTCAACGCCTGGCGCACTTTGGTGTCGAGATCGTGCTCGCCGGTGCGCGGGCGCAGCCGGATCTCTTTGATCTCGATTACTTTCTGCGCCTTCCGTGCTTCCCGCTCCTTCTTCTGCCGTTCGTACTGGAATTTGCCGTAATCCAGCAGGCGGCATACGGGAGGCACGGCGTTGGGCGCGACCTCCACCAGGTCCAGGTTGCGCTCATATGCGAGTCGGAGGGCCTCGTGGATGGGATAGATCCCCAACTGCTGCCCATCCTCATCTATGACCCGCACCTCGCGCACGCGAATTTGCTGGTTGACGCGCAGAGCTTTTGACGCTACGGTAGTAATACTGTCTTTCCTTCCCTGTTGCTGGGGCCGAACCCGATGTCGGCCGATGTCCGATACAAATACCGGCCAACGTGACGGCCGGCGTGTTCAGGCGCTAACTATAGCATAATGACCTGACAGTGTCAAAAACGGGACGCATCTCCCGCCCATGCCTAGATCAACGCCTTGCGGCTGATCACATCCTGCGCATAGGCGATGAACTCGGCCACCGACTGGGTGCCGCGCTGCTCGCCCGTGCGCAGCCGCACGTTGACCGTCCCCTCGGCCGCCTCACGATCGCCGATGACCAGCATGTATGGGATCTTCTGTAATTGCGCGTTGCGGATCTTGGCGTTCATGCGGTCGGAGCTGTCATCCACCTCCGCCCGCAGGCCGGCCGCCTTGAGCTGTGCCGCTACTGTGCGCGCGACTTCGTTGTGGCGGTCGGCAATGGGGATCACCGTTACCTGCACCGGGCACAGCCAGACGGGGAAGGCGCCGGCGAAATGCTCGATCAGCACCCCGAAAAAGCGCTCCATGCTGCCCATCAACGCACGGTGGATCATGTAGGGCCGGTATTCCTTGCCGTCTTCGCCGATATAAACCAGGTCGAATCGCTCCGGAAGGTTAAAGTCGAACTGAATCGTGCTGAGCTGCCATTCGCGCTCCAGCGCATCGTACACCTTCAGATCAATCTTAGGCCCATAGAATGCGCCGCCCCCCTCGTCCACCTGGTAAGGGATGCCGGCCCGTTGCAGGGCCGCCTCCAGTGCACGCTCGGCCGCCTCCCACATCTCGTCCGGGCCGACACGCTTCTCGGGCCGGGTGCTGAGATATGCGTTGAACTCTTCAAAGCCGAAGCTGCGCAAGATGTGCAGGCAGAAGCCCAGCACCTTATCAATCTCCTCGGGCATCTGGTCGGGCCGGCAGAAGAGATGCGCGTCGTCCTGCGTGAAGCCGCGCACCCGCGTCAGGCCGTGCAACACGCCGCTGCGCTCGAAGCGATATACCGTGCCCCATTCAGCCCAACGCAACGGCAGGTCGCGGTACGAGCGCGTGCGGCTCTTGAAGATGCTCACATGGAAGGGGCAGTTCATGGGCTTAAGGTAGAACTGCTGGCCCTCGATTTCAATGGGCGCGTACATGCTCTCCTTGTAGAAATCGAGATGGCCGCTGGTCTCCCACAGCGTCGCCCGGCCGATGTGCGGCGTTACGACGAACTCGTAGCCGGCCTTCAAGTGCTCCTGCTTGCTGAATTCCTCGGCCAGATAGCGCATCATGGCGCCTTTGGGATGCCACAGCACCAGGCCACCGCCCACATCATCGGGGCTGGTGCTGAAGAGGTCCAGTTCTTTGCCCAGCCGACGATGGTCGCGGCGTTTGGCCTCCTCGAGCTTGTAGAGATAAGCATCGAGTTGCTGCTTGTTGGGCCACACCGTGCCGTAGATGCGCTGCAGCATCGGGTTCCGTTCGTTCCCGCGCCAGTACGCGCCGGCCACGCTCAGCAGCTTGAACGCGTCCGGCGGGATCTGGCCGGTATGGTCCAGATGCGGGCCCCGGCACAGGTCAATGAACCGGTCGTGCTGATAGGTCGAGATGACCGGGGGCTCCTCGGTTGGCTCGCCGTATTCGTCCACCCCGCCCTTCTCCAGCCCTTCGATCAGCTCGATCTTGTACGGCTGATTTGCGAACAATCGCCTGGCTTCCTCCGCGCTGACCTCCGAGCGGATGAACGGATGCCGGCCCGCTACGATCTGGCGCATCCGCTTCTCGATCGCCTCCAGGTCCTCGGGCGTGAAGGTCTTCAACGTCCCGTCCGGGTTGCGGCCGAGATCGAAGTCGTAGTAGAAGCCATCCTTGATGGGCGGCCCGATGGCGATCAACGCGTCGGGAAAGCGTTCCAGCACGGCCTGGGCCATCACGTGGGCCGTGGAATGGCGCAGTTTATGCAGAAACTCGTCGTTGTTGTTGTGATCTTGTTTCGCGGCCATAATGGCCTCCTTACAGAGTGATTTCGAATTACGGATCGCGGGTTGCAAGCCGAAGGCTACACGCCAACGGCAGTTCTCCCGCTCAAGACTATGTATCGGCGCCGGCGTGCCCCTGGCCTCACGCGCGGCCCAACAAATAGACGACAGCGATGACGACGAGAATGAGAAACAAAGCCTTCACGCGCTTCTCGAAGTCCTCCCGGACCACCTGGGCCGGGGTCTTGTCGGTGCTCAGGACTGCACTCGCCTGAATCGGAGCCGGAAGCCTCCGGCGTAACCAGGGAGGGTCCTATGGTCGGTGTACTGGATATCCTGGATGCTGTCAACTTACTGGCGCGGGTCGAGGCCCTGATCGGCCGCCTGATCTTCGCCGACTGGAAAGGTACCGCCCGCCGCGGCGGGCCCGCGGGCACCGCGGCCGAGTTTGGGCGTGCTCTCGTGGGCGCAAACGCCTGGGAGCTGCGCATCCGCCGTGATGGCCAATGGAGCGGCAGGGACGTCGCCGAGTTCCTGCGCCACTACGGCGTGCAGACCTGGGCCGGCCGCACCACCACCGATCACTTCATCATGTATGTCAAGGAGCGACAGGCCAACTGGGCCGAGTACCTGCTGCGACGTCGCGGGATCCCGCTGGAATCCCCCGTCTACAACCCTGCGAACCTGGGCTACGCGCAGAAATATGCGCCCGGCGACCAGCCGCCTGCGTGGGCAGACCGGGAGACGAGCCGCAAGGGCCTGGCCGACCGGCTGCTGGACTGGTTCTCCTGAGCCGACCGGGGCCGCCAATCAAAAAGACCCCTGGCCCGTTGGGGCGAGGGGTCTCGCGGTTCCACCCAGCTTGACGCCGAGAGCTGCCTGGCGCCATCTCTTGTAGCCGGTAACGGGGCTTGCCGGGATGCCATACTTGCTCGCGCGTTCCGGCATCCGCTCTCGGGGGGTTTTCAACGGGCTTCCGTGAAACGGGCTTTCAGCCTGCGGCCCGTTCTCTCTGACACTTGTGCGCCGTTTACTCGTCCCGATCAACGCTTTTGCGTATCCCAGGTGGGCGGTAGAGGGATTGAACCTCTGACCTCAGCGATGTCAACGCTGCGCTCTAGCCAGCTGAGCTAACCGCCCGCTGGTGTAGGATTATACGCATTTCCTGCTATTTGGCAAATCACACATCGTCGCCGGGCGCCAACTTCAGCGCAGCATACAACCGCGTTTTGGCGTCGGCAGGCACCTCAGCGCGGCCGTGCACGCGGTAGAGGTACACGGTCTTGCGCAACGTGTCTACGACGATCCGGCAGTTGCCGCAACTCGCCATGTGGCGCTCGATCTCGGCGCATAGCTGGCTGTCCAACGTGCCGTCCACGTAATCGGACAGCGCGGCCAACATTTCCTCACACTGCACGAACCCCCAACTCCTTCCCCCGGGCGGCCAACGTCGGGCCAAAGTACTGGCTCAGCTTCTCCCGCAGCGCCAGCCGGGCCCGATGCAGCCGCACCTTGACATTGGTTTCGGTCAACCCCAACGCCTGGGCCGTCTCGGCAGTGGACAGCCCCTCGATATCGCGGAGCACGAAGACGCTGCGCAGGGAGACCGGCAGGGTTTTCAGCGCCGCCTCCAGTGTGCTGCGCAGCTCTTTGCCCAGCAACAACTCATCGGGCAGCCGGCCCCAATCCACGAACTGACGCGGGACCAGGTCGCCGTCGTCGCCGATCAGGGGCTCGTCCAGCGATTGGGTGGGCACCTGCCGTTTGCGCAGCCGCATCAGCGCCGCGTTGTACGCGATCCGGTAGAGCCAGGTCCCCAACTGGCTGCGGCCCTCGAAGCGACTCAGCGCCCGGAAGGCACTGATGAACGTCTCCTGCAAAACGTCCTCGGCCTCCTGTGGGTTGCCGGTCAGGCGCAGCGCCAGGTTGTACACGGTGCCCGAGTAGCGCTCGACAATCGCGGTGTAGGCCTCCTGGCGCCCCGCCTTGGCTGCCTCGATGAGTTCCGCCTCGCTGAGGAACGACGTCTTGGTTGAGTCACTGGTTGGATGCATGGTCAGGCTCAGGGTTACACGCGTGAGGTGGACAGGGAACGGCTCACGCCAGGGCGCGCTCCAATTTGCTCTTCAGGGTGTTGTAACTGGTCATCCCCACCTGACGATCCACCTCTTGCCCGTCCTTGAAGAAGATCAGGGTAGGGATGCCCATGATGCCGTAGCGCATCAGGATCTCCGGGTAATCGTCGGCGTTCAACTTTGCGACCAGCGCCCGGCCTTCGTACTCGGCGGCCAGTTGCGCAACGGCCGGCGCAATGGCATGGCAAGGTCCACACCATTCGGCCCAGAAGTCCACCACGGCCGGGATGGGGGACTGCAAGATGACGGTGTCGAACTCTTCGCCGGTCACGTGGCGCGGCTCGACGACCGGCGTGTTATCGTCGGAAGCGGCTTTAGCGCCGCCCATCAAACGTTTGAACAAGCCCATGATGTTTCTCCTTCACGATGGTTTCTCGGACTCGGTTGTCTCGCTTTTCGGCCGACCCACCCGGGGCCGACAGGTTTGGGTTGCCCCTCAGCCCCCTCGGCCTGAAAGGATCAGGATCAGCCAGATCACCAGGCCGATGAGGAAAAGATCGTTTGGCTGCATGAGGTCCCCTTCAATCCAGTTTGCGCAACGTGGCCATCAACTGATCCAGCATGGCCTCCATATCACCCTGGCCAGGCTCCAGGAGGCAACGGGCGGCATAGGCGCGCGCCAGCACCAGGCTCGCCTGGTGGATCGCGGAGCGGATGGCGGCCATCTGCTGGAGGATCTCGGAACAATCCCGTTCGTCCTCCACCATCTTCTGGACCCCCCGCACCTGGCCCTCGATCCGCCGCAACCGGGCCGTCAGATCTGCTTTGACTTCGGGTGATTGAAGCTGCATGCCTGTCCTCGGAACTTGACGCCAGATACCGTTTACACTATACTGGGGTATAGTATATTCAAAACAGAAACGGCGTCAAATCCAGGAGGGGGGCGATGCAAGGTGGATCTGGCAAGTTGGCCGGGATCGGTGTAGCGCTTTCAGCGGAAGAGGTGGTGGAGCTGAAGATGATCGTGCAGGATGAGGACGAGGCCGCAGCCCTGGCCTTTCTGCGTCGCCTGCGTCGAAAGGTGCTGGAGGTGGAGCGCAGACACTGCGGCGATCCCGACAAGCTGCCGGGGATGAGTTGAGGCCCGGTCTTGAGCCTGGGCACGAGCACCCGGTTACGAACCCTGGTCACAGGTCCTGGTCACAAACCAGGTTTCTCGGAGAAACCTGGTTTGTGACCCTTGCGACAAACCAGGTTTCTTTGAGAAACCTGGTTTGTCGCAAGGGTTTCGGTGCAACCGTCAGTGTCCTAGAACAACGCCTCCAGCCTCGCCTTCGATTCCGCCAGCAGCTTCTCGTGCAAGCTGACGCCGTGAGCGTCCATGGTGACCACGGCCGGGAAACCCTCCACGCGAACCACCCAGAACGCCTCCGGGACGCCGAGCTCCTCTTTCTTCAGCACCGTCAGCACCTCCTTGACGTAGCTGGCGATCAAGGTGGCCGCACCACCGACGGCGTGCAGATAAACTGCGCCGTACTTCTGGCAGGCATCCAGAGTCTTGGGGCCCATGCCACCTTTGCCGATGACTGCGCGCAGACCGAAATAGCGGATCACGTCCGCCTCGTACGGCTCCTCCCGGATGCTGGTGGTGGGGCCGGCCGAGACGAAATGCCAGCGCCCGGCGTCGTCTCTGCTCACCACCGGGCCGCAATGGTACATCACGCCGCCAGCCCACAGTTCCTTCAATTGATCATGGACCGGCCGTTCGCTGGCGGGGATCTCGGAACCGCTCAAGAAGGTCTCTTTGATGTACTTGTGGGCCGCATCGCGTGCAGTGACCATCACACCGTACAACCGCACCTGATCACCGACGTGCAAGCTGCGGATGGCTTCTTCGCTGATGGGGATTTGCAGGTCTATTGCAGGCATGTGAGCGCTCCCTGGTGTAGTGCGTACTGCGTATTGCGTATTGCGTACTGCGTATTGCGTATTGCGGTATTGCAGGAACAAGATGGTCAAGTGATTTCGACCTCGCCGTTTCGGTAAATCAGCGAGCGCCGCCGGTCGGCCCAGCACATGTAGGACGCAGTGACGAAATAGCTCGCCGGCAGCCGCTCCAGCGAGTCAATCTTCACCGACAGCACCGTCGTCTTGCCGCCGAAACCCATCGGCCCGATGCCCAGGGTGTTGGCCTCTTTGGTCAGCCGCTTTTCCAACTCGGCCAGCCGGGGGTCCGGGTTGGTGTCGTCCAGAGGCCGGTAGAACTGCTCTTTGGATTTGATATAGCTGGATGCCCGGTCACCGCCCACAGCAACCCCGATCACGGCAGGCGCGCAGCCCATGCCCTGGGCCTGGTGGACGGCGTCCAACACGGCGCGGCGCACCCCTTCCAGGTCGCGATCGGCGCCCAACCGCGTGTCGGGCAGGCTGTACTGCGCGCCGACATTCTCACAGCCGCCCCCTTTCAACATCAAATCTACCTTCAGGTAGTCCTCCTCCCACTCTTCGAAATGAAAGTAGGGGAAGTCGTCCCCCAGGTTGTTGCCCGGGTTCTTGCCGGTGAGGGTATCCACGGAGTTGGGGCGCAAATAGGAACGCGCCGTAGCTTCGGCCACCGCTTCCCGGATCTGTTTCTTCAGCGCCAGCGTGGACCAGCCGGTGGGATAGTAGACATAGAAGATGGGGGTGCCTGTATCCTGGCAGATGGGTGTCGAACGCCGACGAGAAAGCTCAACGTTCTCCAAAATGGCGTCCAGGGTGCTTTGTGCCGCCGAACCGGGCTCCTCTTCGTCGCGGGCCCGGCGTAACGCCGCCTCAACATCCGCAGGCAGGTCGGTCGCCGCCCGGCGGATCAGTTCGATGAAGTGAGGGACCAGATTCTCCATACGCGTCACTCCTGTTGAACAGAGCGCAGATTTTCACACTGATGGGCTGTACGAACCACTGCGGCTCACACTATAACACAAGATCAGCCCGTCCGTCAACGGTGCTGGCTTACCGTTCGGCTTGCCCCTTGAACGTTTTTTCTGCTATACTCCTCGCCGAAGAAAGGACCGACCTGGCAGCCATGCGCCCCCTCCCCCATGTTGACTTCACCGTTTGCCATGCGTGCAATACGTGTCGGGCCCGCGCGGTCTGCAAGACGCGTGCGCTGGTCCAGTACGAACACGGGGATCAGCCGATCATCGAAACCGACCGTTGCCTCGGCTGCCTGGTGTGCATCCCCGCCTGTCCCTTCGGCGCCATCCGTCGGGCCGATGCCCCGCGGCGGACAACCGGGTCGAACTGATAGGACGAAGGCAGGGGTCAGGGGCCAGGAGTCAGGGGTCAGGGGTCAGGAGTCAGGAGTCAGGAGTCAGGCGTCAGGGGCCAGGAGTCAGGGGTCAGGGGTCAGGCGTCAGGGGTTCGAGGGGCGAGTATGCTCAGATGCGGCCTGACGCAATGAGCCGGTCACATCGGAGGAGGCTTGCTCCGCCAATAACTCACTCCACCATAGGTGTTTCGAATACACCCACCTCAATACTACTCGGTAGCGCTGACCGGGCCCTTCCCCTCTATTAGTTGCGCTAAGACAAAGCATAATTAGTCTTTATAATAAAAACTGACGCGTATCATAAGCAAATCACCACCCTTGTGGGATAATCTTCGTGATTCCTGGCGCAAGCTGGGTCTCGTTTGCGCGATTCAAAGTAAAAAAATCCAACCAACGAAGCAATAGCCAGCATTTATCCAAACATCAATTCACATCAAACAAGGGAGGATTTCCAAATGAAGCGGTTCCTTACGATTTTGATGATCGCCGTGTTCGTGCTGAGCCTCGGCGTCAGCACGGCCCTGGCAGCCGGCCCGGTACAGGCTGCGGCAGAGACGTATTTTGCCGGCGGCACCAAGAACATCAAGGCGGCTGACCTGTTCGCCAACCTGAACGACGGCGACACCAGCAACGACCCGGTGCGCATTGACATCCGCCAGGCGGCCGACTTCGAGAAGGGCCACATCCCGGGCGCCATCAACATGCCCGGCACCAGTCTCTTCACCCCTGAAAACCTGGCCAAGCTGCCCAAGGACAAGCCCATCGTCCTAAACTGCTACAGCGGCCAGACCGCGAGCCAGGCCACAGCCGCGCTGCGCATGATGGGGTACGATGCCTACAACCTGCTCTACGGCATCCCGAGCTGGGGCACCAACGAGAACGTCACATATCCGTTCAAGGCTGAGCAGAGCGGCAACTACCGCGTCTCCACGGAACCGGCGCAATTCGAGGGCACTTTCACGCCCCCGGCCCCGCTGGGCGCTACCCCTGAAGCTGCTGCGCTGGCCTACTTCCCTGGCGGGTTCAAGGCCATCCGCGCGGCCGACCTGTTCGCCAACCTGAACGATGGCGACACCAGCAATGACCCCGTTATCCTGGACGTGCGCAAGGCCGAAGACTACGCGGCCGGCCACATCCCCGGCGCGATCAACGTGGCGCCCAAGGACCTGTTCACCGAAGCAGGCCTGGCCAAGCTGCCGCCGAACAGGCAGATCGTCTCCTATTGCTACAGCGGCCAGACCGCCAGCCAGGTGACCAGCGCACTGCGGATGTTGGGGTATGATGCTTACAACCTGTTGTTCGGCATGCCTTCGTGGGCCATTGTCAACGAGACTGCCACGCCGGTGTGGGATGTGAGCAAGAGCGGCAATTACCCGCTCGAGGTCACCGCTGCGCCGGTTGCGGCTGCTGCCCCGGCGCCGGCCGCCCTGCCCACCACCGGCGGCATCGCGATGCTGAGCCTGATCCTGGCCGGCCTGGGCCTGACCGGCGCGGGTCTGGCGCTGCGCAAGCGCTAAGCATTTTTCCGGTAGAGAAACCGGGTTTCTCTGCGAAACCCGGTTTCTGTTTTTTGTTTGGGAGGAACCGAGATGTCCTACGTCACCTTCACTCGGGTGCGGATGGCTGCGGTCCCGGCTCTCTTGCTGTTGGGTTTGCTGCTGCTCGCGGCGTGCGGAGGCGGTGCCACCCCGACGCCAACCACCGTGGCCCAGGCGCCCACGGCCGCGCCGGTTGCGCCCACAGACACGGCCGTGCCCCCCACCGACACCCCGGCACCCACGGCGACGTTGGCCCCGACCGACACACCAGCGCCCACCGCCACAGCAACCGAGGCGCCCAGTCCCACGGCCGTCCCCATCCCTGATGCCAGCAATTGCGTGGCCTGCCACACCAACGAGGCGACTTTGCAGCAACTGGCCAGGGCCGAGGAGCCCGCAGAGAAGCTCTCCGAAGGGGAGGGCTGAGGAGGCGACGTGCCTCCGTTGGAGGCATGGCAGAAAGTCCTGGTAGACACCAAGAAATTCGTTGAGAGCGACATTCACGCCAAAGTGGCTAACTGTATCCAGTGTCACGGCGGCCAGGGCGGCACCGAAGACATGGAAGCCGCGCATAAAGGGGTTGTGACCGACCCCACCGCAGACAAAGAATCGGCCCAGAAGCTGTGTGGATCGTGCCATCCGGAGATCACTGTAGCGCAGTTGACCAGCCTGCATTATGACAATCACGGCTACGAGACCATCGTCGGCGCCCGGCTGGGCGACACGGCCGAAGCGCGTGCCGCCTGGGAGCAGGCCAAGGCCAACCACTGCTCCGCGTGCCACACCACCTGTGGCCAGTGCCACGTCAGCCAGCCCACCAGTGTGGGCGGCGGGCTCATCAGCGGCCATCAGTTCAAGAAGATCCAGGCCTTCACCCGCACCTGCACCGGCTGCCACGGTTCGCGGGTCAACATGGAGTACACAGGTCTGAACGAGGGGTACCCGGCCGATGTCCACTGGACGAAAGCCGGCATGGCCTGCTTCAAGTGCCATACCGGCGAGGCGTTGCACGGCATGACGGGCGAGAAGAGCGAACGCTACGACGGCCCGCCGACGCCCTCTTGCCTGGACTGCCATCCTGACGCCGCGGCCGGCAAGGGGCAGGTCATGCATCACAACCTGCACGGCGATAAGCTGGCGTGTCAGGTCTGCCACAGCATCGCCAACAAGAGCTGTTACAGCTGCCACGTGCAGACCAACGAAGCGGGGACGCCCTTCTTCAAGATCGAGCCCAGCGTAATGACCTTCAAGATCGGCCTGAACCCTAAGCAAAGCGCAGACCGGCCGTGGAACTATGTGGTCCTGCGTCATGCCCCCATAGACCCGGACAACTTTGCGTTCTACGGCAAGGACATCCTGGCCAACTTCGACGCGTTGCCCACGTGGAAGTACGCCACGCCGCACAACATCCAACGCAAGACGCCGCAGACCGCCACGTGCGATAGCTGCCACGGCAACGCAGAGATCTTCCTGAGCGAAAAGGACTTGCGGCCTTACGAGGTCGAGGCCAACAAGGGCGTCATCCCGGAGAAGATCCCGCCCAAGTTAGGCCAGTAGGGGGGACAGCACTTCCAGCCCTGTTGCTGATACAAGGAGAGACCTGACCCCCAACCCCTCTCCTGCCAGGAGAGGGGGCTCCCCCTTCCCTGGTAGGGAAGGGGGACGGGGGGTTAGGTCGTCTCGCAGGGAAGGGAGACGGGGGGTTAGGTCGCCCCCTTGATACGAAGTCACACCACGGGGAGCTTTCGAAGCGCCTCGTTTTCGGGCGCGAAGGCAAAATCCCAAAACGCCTGCTGCAGCGGCGTCGCGGCGCGACGGTTATGCTGCAGCATGTAGATATTGCGTTTCAACGTCATCCCCTCCACGGGCACTTCAACCACCTTACCGAGCAGGATGCCCCGCTGGGCCGCCATCCGAGACACAAAGGCGATGCCGATCCCCTCCTCCACCGACATCTCAATGGCCTCGGTGTTGCCCAGAGATAGGACGACCTGGAGCTGTTCGATGGACAGGCCGTGCGCCATCAGCCCCTCTGCCACCACCTCGTAGGTGCCCGCAGAGGGTTCCCGCAGGATGAACGGTTGCGTCAACAGGTCTGCCGGGGTGACCGTGCGGCCGTCGGCCCAGGGATGGTTTGCCGGCACCAGGAGCACGACCTCATCTCCCAGGAAAGCAGCGCATTCGAGGTCGTGTTGGATGGGTCGCGTGGACACGACCGCGATCTCGGCCCGGCCGCCGAGAAGCCACTCAATGGCCGCGCGACGGCTCATCACGTTGACGGTGACCCGCACGTGAGGATGCCGGCCACGAAAACCGGCCACCAGCCGCGGCAACACATACTTGCCCACTGTCGTGGAGCAGGCGATGATCAGCTCACCCATCATGACGCCCTTGAGGCCCACCATAGTCTCCTCGATGCGCTTCATCTGGAGAAGGGCCTCTTGCGCCAGGGGCAGCAGGATCTTTCCGGCTTCGCTCAGGTGGATGTTGCGGCCGTTGCGGTGAAACAACTCCACGCCCAACCGCCGCTCCAGATTGCCGATTTGGAGGCTGACGGCCGGCTGGCTGAGGTACAGCCGACGCGCAGCTTCCGAGAAATTCTCGGCCAGCGCCGCCTCCACGAAAACGTTCAACTCCTGAAAACTCAACATCGAGAACGACCTCGTGCTTTGTTACACCTCAGCCGCGCCGCGATAGGCCGGTACGGTCTCTACGCGAGTGCGGCCGCGCAAATCCTCATAGCTGATCTCCCAGGAAGGAGCCCAGGCCAATGCCACCAGTTGCACTTTGATGTCGGTCTTGCGCGGCATCACCTTGATCTCCTCGATGTCCTGGGCGGCCTGAGACCATTGCTCGGTCAGCGCATTGGCTTCCCGCTCCAGCTCAGCTTTCAGCTCCGCGTCCTCGTTCTTGATGCGTGCGATGGCAGCCTCGGCCTCTTCGATCTCCATCTTGGCGCTGGTGGTCATGCGGCGTTTGGTGGCCGCCGTCGTCAGCTTGCTGAGGCTGCGGCTGCGGCTGCCGATGCCCAGGAAGCCGGCCACGCTGGCCAGGCCGGAAAGCCCCTCTTCCAGCAACCTGGACTTGTATGTTGCCTTGTACTCGGCCAGGCGTTGCTCCTCGCGGGCCAGCCGCTCTTCCAGGCGGCGGAACTTCGCCCTGTACTTCTCCTTCAGTTGATCCACGGCCCGATCGCGCGCCTCGCGGGCTGCCTGCTGGCAACGCGCACGGAAGTCCCGCTCCAACTCGCCCGGCCGGGCGTAGATTTTCAAGGTGCGATTGTACGCCAGCGCATAGGCCTCAGTCCGATAGAGATAGTCCACCAGCTCCGTCTCCAGGCTGCTGAACGCCCGGGGCGTGTTGAACCCCTGGGGCAACCCGCCGGCATACAGCGCATCAGGCTCCCCGCGATCCTGCAGGTCACGCAGGTTCACGTCTACCGGTCTGGCATCGCGCCAGCTCACTACTCGGGCATCCTGGGCAACGGGCAACAGGAGCGCGTAATCCAGGCTTTCATCTAGGTTAAGCTTGCGGTCAACGAAATGGACGGTGGCCACGCCCAAGAGGGCGGGCTCATAGATCAACCGGCGCTCGATGGGCGTTACCTGCCCGCCGACGCGTGCCGAGACGACCCGCAGTGCATCGCGTTCAGCTTTGGCCAGAGGCAAGAAGACCTGGCGCACCCCAGGCGGTATCACCGGCGGTTGCGTGCTAACCCCTGCGGGCAGGGCCTGGGCGCCGGGTGTCGGGGCGGTGACGCCGGCCACAGGTGCCGCTGCAGGTATGTGAGCCGGTCCTGCGACCGATCGCGACGCGGCCTGGGCTTCGACTTTGCGGCCGGCCATCAGCTCTTTGATTTGCTGGCGCGTCATGGGGCCGCGCAAGTAGCTCATGGCCCAGCGCGTGTGAAACACCACAGGCCCCTTCTGGTGCACGTTGTGCAGCAGAAAGATACGGCTGTCCAGCGCCGAGATCATCTTGTCCAGGGCACGGCGGTCGGTGCTGACCCCGGCGCTGGAGAGCGCGCCCTCCAGGCCATCCAGTAACCGGGCCTTATCGCGCTCCGCCTGGAGCTTGCCGACGAACCAGGTGCCGGTGTTGGTGAGCCCCTTGTAATCCAGATCTACCGGGTTCTGGGTGGTCAACATGACGCCGATACCGAACGCGCGGGCCTGCTTCAACAGCGTGAGCATCGGCTTCTTGCTGGGCGGGTTGGCGGTAGGCGGGAAGAAGCCGAACACTTCGTCCATGTAGAGCAATGCACGCAGCGAAGTGGTGCCGGGCTGGCTGCGCATCCACGCGATCAGCTGTTCCAGGAGGATGGTGACGAAGAACATCCGCTCCGCGTCGCTGAGGTGGGCGATGTAGAAGATGCTGTGCCGCGGCCTGCCATTGGCGGTGTAAAGCAAACTGGGGATATCCAGTGGGTCCCCCTTCAGCCAGGCCGCAAAGCTGGGGGATGCGATGATGTTATTGAGGGTCATCGCTAGGGCGAACCGGTCCTTTTCCGGGAAGAAAGCGTCCACGTCCAACACGCCCACCTGACGGAACGGCGGCCGTTGCACCGCAGCGATCAGTTTGGCCAGGTCCAGATCCTCGCCGGCACGCCAGGCGTTTTCCAGGATCGTGGAGAGCAAGATGTGTTCGCGGCTGCGCACCGGATCGGCGTCCACGCCGGCCAGGCCCAGCAAGGCAGATACCGTGCCCTGCACCTGATCGCGCAACGTCTCCGTCTCGGTATCCCAGTCCAGCGCCGGCGCCTTGAAGCTGCTGAGCATGCTCACAGGCAGGCCCGCTTCGGAGCCCGGGGTGTAGATGACGAAGTCTGCGGCCGCTTTCAGCATGCGGATGCGCTCGGGGCCCTGATCCCAACTGGCCAGGCCTTCGCGCCACATCTGGGCGGTCTTGGCCGCAAACTCCTCGATGCTTTGGCCCTTGCGCCGCGCATCGTCGGGGTTAACCCACGGCAGGAAATCCTCAGGCCGCAGCTCGGGGAAGGTCAGCAGCAGATTGGTGATATCCCCTTTGGGATCAATCAGGATGGCCGGCACCCCGTCCAACGCGGCTTCTTCTATCAGGCACAGACAGAGGCCGGTCTTGCCGGAGCCGGTCATGCCCACGCACACGGCATGCGTGGTCAGATCGCGCGCATCGTAATTGACCGGCACGTCGGTGAGTTTCCGGGCTTCCAAATCGTACTCATTGCCCAGGTAGAAACTGCCGAGCTTTTCGATAATTGCCATGACGAACACTCCTTTCCGTGGTCATGAAATCCAGCGTAGTGTAGCGGCCCCCGGACGCAATGTCAAGGCACCAGGAGCCGTTCCAGTTCATGGAGCGGCCTCACGCGGGTTTTTTGCACCCCCGCGCGCCAGTTCAAGACGCGCGGCAACCCCCACAGGCCTGCCAACTGGCCGCGCAACCTGGCGCGCGCAGCCTCCCCGCGCCATGCGGCCAGCGCCTCGCGCGTGATGCGCCACTGGCCGGCCAGGATGCGCCCCAGGTGTTTGCGGATCAGCGGGCCGGGCATATCCTTGGCGATCACCCACAAGGTGTTCCGGCCCACGTAATAGCTGGCCAGCACGCCGCCGCCGGTGGCGCTCAGGTGATGGTAGAGCCGTGCGGCCGGGGCAAAGACCGCGTCCCACCCCAGAAGCTGCAGCCGCCAGGCCAGGTCCACATCCTCCAGGTACATGAACAGGCGCTCGTCGAAGCCGCCGGCCTGTTCCCAGGCTGCACGGCGATACAGCGCACCGCCGCCGCAACCGCCGAAAATGACCAGGTCGTGATCGTATTGCCCTGTGTCTCGTTCCCACACCCCGCGATTGCGGGGGATGCCGTCCACGCCCATCAAATCCCCCGCGTTGTGCAGGGTATCGCGGCGATCGAACAGCAGCATCTTGCTGGCCACCGCGCCGGCCCGGGGGTATGCTATAGCCGCCTCGACCAGGGCGCCCAACCAGCCCGGTTCAGCCTCGGTGTCGTTGTTGAGCATGACCAGGAACTCGCCGCGCGCAACGCGTGCGCCGGCGTTGCAACCGGCCGCCAGACCGCTGTTGCGCGCCAACTGCACCACCTGCACCTCCGGGTAGCGCTCACGGACCATCGCCACCGAGCCATCGGTGGACGCGTCGTCCACCAGGATGATCTCGGTCTCGTTGCGCGGGTAGGCCTGGCTGCGCAGCGCGTCCAGGCACACTGGCAGGAACCGCAAGCCGTTGTAATTGGGGATGATCACGCTGACCGAAGGTGTGTGGCCTGTCATCAACCGGTTGTCATTAACAGCGGGATGTATTCTTCCAACGCCTCTTGCCAGGGGCGCAGGGTGATGCCCAGCGCAGCGGCCGCCGTATTGGCCAGCACGGCATGCAAAGGCGGGGTAGATGGCCTGGGCCACTCGGCGCTGAGGATACGCGTGACAGGCACGTCGGCCCGTCCTGCCAGCCGCAAGATCTCCCGGGCGAACTCGTAGCGGGAGCAAAAGCCGGCGTTGGTGAGATGATAGATGCCGTAATGGCCGGTGCTCGCCAGCCGGGCCATGGCCGCCGCCGTATCTACGGCGTAGGTGGGGTTGCCCATCTCGTCGGCCGCCACCCGCAGCGAGCCCTGCTTTTGGGCGGCCGCCAGGATCTTGGTGACAAAATTCACCCCGCCCGGGCCGAAAAGCCAGGCCACGCGCACGATGTAGAACCGGCCGGCCATGACGTCGCGCACGATCTGCTCGGCCGCGGCCTTGCTGCGCGCGTAAACGCTGATGGGGTCGGGCTGATCCCACTCCCGGTACAGATCGCGGCGCCGGCCGGAAAAGACCTCGTTGGTGCTCACGTGCAACAACGCTGCGCCGGCCTGCCGCGCAGCCAGCGCCACATTCTGCGTGCCGAACGCGTTGACCCGAAATGCCAGGTCGGGATCTCGCTCGCAGCCGTCCACATCGGTATACGCCGCAGCATGCACCACCAGATCGGGCCCAAATTCAACGATGCAGCGCCCGACGCCCGGATCGGTGATGTCGTCGCAAGGCAGGTCAAGGGTGCGCAGCTCATGCCCCGCAAAAGCGGCCTGAAGCTGACGCCCAAGCTGGCCGTTATGACCGGTGATTACAACTCGCATGAACTCGGACTCCTCCGGTGGCGTTCCACGTTCCAACGTTCAACGATAAAATACCTCGTACGAACTCGGGCTCCACCAATGGCGCTGTAGCACGCGGCGCAACTCCTGGCGGATTGCGTTCAGGGCCGGGTCTTCCTCTTCGGCCAAGCGCGGGGAAGCTGCCACCAACGGGACGAACCGCACGTCGGCCAGCCAGTGCGCGCTCAGCCGGCCGCCGGTCTGTTTCTCGATGAGCCACAGCACTTGATCCCAGGCGCTCTCCCCCACGGGGATGACCAGCCGGCCGCCCTCCTTTAATTGTGGGATCAGGGCCGGCGGCACCTCCGCTGCAGCCGCAGTGACGATGATACCGTCGTAGGGCGCGTGTTCCGGCCAGCCCAGCCGGCCGTCCCCCACCTTTACTTCCACCGAATACCCCAACCCGCGCAGCCGCTCCTGAGCCGCGCGCGCCAGCTCCGGCAGCGCCTCGATGCTCCAGACGTGAGGGGTAATCTGCGCCAGGATGGCGGCCTGATATCCGGAACCGGTGCCCACCTCCAGCACCTTGCTTTCGGGCGTCAGGCGCAGGGCCTGGGTCATCAAGGCCACGATATACGGCTGCGAGATGGTCTGTCCGTAACCGATGGGCAGGGCGATATCGGCGTAGGCATCTTCCCGGTACTCGGGCGGCACAAACAGGTGGCGGGGCACTGTGGCCAGGGCCTCCAGCACCTTCTTATCGGTCACATCTGGCCAGGCCGGGGGCCAGTGTTTGGGCGGACGCTCGTCTTTCACCTTCCGCCTCCGTTGCGCACTAATTGCTCCCAAAAACCCTGTGCGTCCAATTGGTTGAACACCTGATCGGCGACCCATGCCTGGCCGAGGGCCGTAAGATGAACGCCGTCGGCCATGAACGCGGCAGCGGGCGCGCCTGCGTCGAGTTGCACCAGCGGAACCCCTTCCCGGATCGCCACCTCTCGGACGGCAACGTTGTACGCTGTGTAGCGAGGGCGACGGGCCTCGATCTGCGGGGTGGAGGCCCCGGCCAGCGGGGTCATGGTAAGCAGGACAGGCCTGGCGCCGAGCATACGTGCGCGCTCGGCCAGGACGGCCAGGGCCTGCGCAAAGCCGACAAGAGAGGTGCGCGGCAGGGGCCGGTTGCCCTGTTCTGCCTGCGGCGCCAGGTCCCATCCCAGCCGGCCGGCCAGGCGCTGCAGCCGCACCGCCATGGCCCGCCACAAGAAGCTGCGCGCCGGCCCGGCCGGCACCTGACGCTCGAACCAGAGGTCGAGGCCGTAACGGGCCGGATTACAGTCGTTCAACCCGAAAGCGATCAGCACAGCATCGGGCCGATGGCGCGCCACGTCACGTTCAAAGCGTTGAAAGCCCAGCGGGGCAGTGTCGCCCGAAACCCCGGCGTTGACCACGCGCCAGCGCACGGAGGGGTAAGCGGCCTGCAAGCGGCCCGCAAGCACAGTCGGCCACGCCTCGGCCCGATCGCCCGGCGCGCCGGCCGTGATGGAATCGCCCAGGGCGACCACCACAACCGCGGCGTCATCGGCGGAGGCAGGGAGCACGCGGAGGCGATAGCGGACCCGCAACGCCCACTCGGCGCCTGTCAGCACCAGGACAGCCCCCAGGACCAGCGCCCACCGGCGCACCGAACCCACTTGCATGCTGCCTCCTCCCCCGGTCGGCGCTATTCTATCACGGGCGCCATGGGCCTGCAAGCCTCCTGGTTCGGGGCCAGCGATTCCGGTGATCATTTGCACAGTGACGACACCTGACGTATAATGGTCGCCGATCGTCCAAGAGACACAAAACGCTGAGGGCGGGCCGACCCGGAAAACCGTCGGCCTTCTTTTTTGTCGCAGGCGCGACGCCCTCGCGATTCATCCGCAGGAGCAAGCATGTTCGAACGACAGATCGGGATTGATCTCGGCACGGTCAACGTGTTGGTGTATGTCAGCGGCCGCGGGATTGTGCTGCGCGAGCCTTCGGTGGTGGCGATTTCCATCCGGGACAACAAAATCGTATCGGTGGGCCAGGAGGCGCGGGATATGCTCGGCCGGGCACCGGAGAGCATCGAGGTGGTGCGGCCGATGCGGGACGGCGTAATCGCCGACTATGTGGTCACCGAAGCCATGTTGCGCTATTACATCCGCAAGGTCGTGGGCCGTAATCCGATCTTCAAGCCGCGGGTGATGATCAGCGTCCCGCGCGGGGTCACCAGCGTGGAGAGCCGCGCCGTCCACGATGCGGCGATCCAGGCCGGCGCCAAGGAGGCCTACCTGATCCCCGAGCCGCTGGCGGCAGCGTACGGCGCCGGGCTGCCCATCGGCACGCCCACGGGCAACATGGTGGTGGACATCGGCGGCGGCACCACCGAGGCGGCCGTGGTCTCGATGAACGATATCGTGGTATGGAGCAGTGTGCGCGTAGGCGGCATCCGCACCGACGAGGCGATCATGGCCTACGTGCGCAAAAAGTACAACCTGATCATCGGGGAACAGACTGCGGAGGAGATCAAGATCACCATCGGCAGCGCACTGCCCCTGGCAGAGGAACTGACCATGGAGGTCCGAGGCCGCGATCAGGTGGCCGGGCTGCCCAAGACCATCACCCTCACCTCCGGCGAAATCACCGAGGCGATGGCCGAGCCGCTGGCTGCCATCGTCGGCGTGATCAAGCAAACCCTGGAGAAGACCCCGCCCGAACTGGCGGCCGACATCATTGACCGTGGGATGGTGCTCAGCGGCGGCGGCGCGCTGCTGCGGAACATTGACCGCCTGGTGACCAAAGAGACCGGCGTGCCGGCGTTCGTGGCCGAACAGCCCATGGCCTGCGTGGCGTTGGGGGCCGGCAAGGCGCTGGAGAATTACCACATCATGCGGCGCAGCCTGCCCACGGTGTAGCGCAAGATCCCGATCCTCGACGCCCTTTTCTAGCTATCCGCGCCGGCCACGAATCTGGGCCAGGGCAGCCGCAGCAGCCCTGCGCACCTTGCTCTTGGCGTCCTTCCCGGCAGCTTCCTCCAGGGCCGGGATGGCTGCGCGGCCGCCGATCAGCCCCAGCGCCTGAGCTGCCCCCTGGCGCACCATGCTGTTTCCATCCTCCAACAAGAGCCGACACAGGTCGGGGACGGCCTCAGGGCTGCCCAGTTGCCCCAACGCCAGCGCTGCCTGGGCCCGCACGCCAGCGTCTGCGTGGGTGAGGGCATCGCGCAACGCCTCCACCGCAGCAGGGCCGCCGAACTGGCCCAACCAGCGCGCAGCCTGTTGCGCGAGCTGGGGGTCGGCGGTGTACAGCCGTTCGACCCAGGTCGAGAAGTCGGCCGGTTTCGGTTTCTGCAACGCGGCCGCCTTCTCCGCAGCGAGGAAGCGCGCATAGAGATCGGCGAAAGGGGCCGCGCGCGGATGGGGCGCAGGGGCTTCGTTGGCATCAACCTGCTCGGCCCCCTTGGGCCGGGCTACGGCCATGCGCCGGGCAAAGTCGCTGGCCGACAGCACGCTGGCGCCCAGGGCCCGGACGCGACCGACCAGGTCCTGGTCGTTGGTCACTACGGCATACTGGCCGGGCTGCCGGCTTTGCGCCAGGAAAGCGACGATGGCATCGTCGGCGCTCTGGCCCGGCCGCGCAAAGTGCACCTGGATGCCCGGGCCGGAAAGGGCATCTTCCCGGGCCGCAGACTGTTCTGCATCCAGGGACAACGCGCCGCTGTCGAAGAAAACGATCAACGTCCGCCCCCCGTGACGCGCCCGGAACGCGCGCAGCCGCTCCAGCAGCCGGACCTCATCGTCGGGCTGGCTGAGCTGGATATCCGGCAGAACGCCGATCAGATTATGGCCGTCAATAATGTAAGTCATGGTTGTAACTCGAGAAAACGCGTTGACGCAAGACACAGTGTATGCTATGATGGTTGTGAAGTCAATCATCGTAGCAGGCGGGTTTTGGGCCGATATGCGCACGCGGCTGTTCGGGGTTGTACTTCTGGCGGTGCTGGTGGCGGGCTGCAGTGTGAGCGAGCAGCCGACGGCCACACCTGCCGGTGAATCGGTTCTGGCTGCAGGAGGTGCGATCATGAGACTGACCAGCGCGGCTTTCACAGAAGGCGGGATGATCCCAAGGAAATACACCTGCGACGGCGAGGACATCTCCCCGCCGTTGGCGTGGAGCGACGTGCCGGCCGGCACGCAGTCGTTGGCGCTGATCTGCGACGACCCGGATGCGCCGGTGGGCGTCTGGGTCCATTGGGTGGTCTTCAACCTGCCGCCGACCCTTGCGGGCCTGCCAGAGGGGATTCGGGCCGAAAAGCAGTTGCCCCAGGGCGGCTTGCAGGGCACCAACAGTTGGAAACGGATCGGTTACGGCGGCCCTTGCCCGCCCGGAGGGACACATCGCTACTTCTTCAAGCTCTACGCCCTGGACACCACGCTGTCCCTGGGCAACCAGGCCACGGCGAAGGATGTCATGACGGCGATCAAAGGGCACGTGTTGGCCGAGGCGCAGACCATGGGACGCTACAAACGCTAGAAGTAAACCGGCACCTTAAGTAGGGGGTGAGTGTAATGAGGCGAAGAGAGGGGATCAGGCTGGGATTTAGCCTGCTGATGCTGGTGGTCATGCTGGCCTTTTCGAGCCTGGCCACTGCGCAAACTGAAGGGGCGGTCCGGCTGGCGAGGTTCAAAGGCCCGGTGACACCGGTGCTTGCTGCGTACATCGAACGTGCCATCATGGCCGCCGAGGCGAGCAACGCGGCCGCGCTGATCATCGAGTTGGACACGCCGGGCGGGTCGGTGGATATCACGAAGAACATCACCCAGCAGATGACGGCAGCCCGGGTGCCGATCATCGTCTACGTGGCCCCGCGCGGCGCGCATGCCGGCTCGGCCGGCACCTTCATCACCCTGGCCGGCCACTTTGCAGCCATGGCACCGGGCAGCAGCATCGGCGCAGCGAGCCCCGTGGGCAGCGAAGGCGCCGACCTGCCGGAAACGCTGAGGGCCAAAGCGGTTAACATCCTGGTGGCCGACATCAAGAACCTGGCTGCGCGGCGCGGGGAAAAGGCGGTGGCCTGGGCCGAAAAAGCTGTGACCGAGGCTGCTGCCGCCACCGCAGACGAAGCACTGGAACTGGGCGTGATTGACGTCATCGCGCAGGATGTGCCCGATCTGTTGCGCCAACTGGACGGCCGCACGGCGGTCGTGGCCGGCCAGACCGTCACGCTGCGCCTCAGCGACCTCCCGGTCGAGGAGGTGCCCCTCAGCCCCCTGGAGAGCTTCTTGAACCAGCTCACCAACCCGGCGCTGGCTGCGATCCTGTTGACCATCGGCCTGAATGCCATCCTGTTCGAGCTGTCGAACCCCGGCGGCTACGTGGCAGGGATCATCGGGGTGGTATGTTTGTTGCTGGCGTTCTACGCGCTGGGCACTTTAAACGCGAACTGGGCCGGCCTGGGGTTCATCGCGCTGGCCTTCGTGTTGTTCGTATTGGACATCAAAGCGCCCACCCACGGGATACTGACCGCGGGCGGGATCATCAGTTTCGTCTTTGGGGCGTATATGCTGTTCAACACCGCAGAAATCAACGTGCCCTGGTTGACGATCATCAGCCTGGCGTTGGCCACGGCGGGGTTCTTCGCCTTTGCCATCGGCAAGGCACTGGCCGCCCAGCGCCGCCAGCCCACCACCGGCATGGAAGGGATGAAGGGACAGCACGGCGAGGTGCGCCGTGATCTGACGCCGGAAGGGATGGTGCTGGTCAGCGGCGAGCTGTGGCGCGCCGTCTCCGAGTCCGGGCCCATCCCGGCCGGCGAAAAAGTTGTCGTGACCGGCCAGGACGGCTTTATCCTCAAGGTCAAGAGGATGTCGTAATCGGCGACGATGTTCTAGCTCATCGGCTCCGGCTGATCCCCCGGCAGCTCCGGCTCGCCGGGGGACGGTTCCGGGGCAGGTTCCTCGTCCCCTTTGCGCTCTTCCCTGGCAGCGGCCCCTTTTTCGTTGTTCTCTCTGGGCTTCTGCCCAAAGCTCTGCAGTTTTTCGGCGAGCTCCCGTAACTGACGGTCAACGCGGCCGTTGACGCTCTCCGGAGGATACGTGCCGTCGGGCCCGCGCTCACCGGCAGGCACACCGGTAAGCAGCTCGATCGCCTCATCCACGTGGCGCACGACCCAGATGTGGAACCGTCCTGCGGCCACCGCCTCGACCACGTCTTCCCGCAACATCAACGTGGCCGCATTGGCCGCAGGGATGATCACCCCCTGGTCGCCCGTGAGCCCGCCGGGCATGGCGCGGCACACATCGAAGAAGCCTTCGATCTTGGCCATGGCACCGCCGATGGCCTGGACCTCGCCGTGCTGGTTCACCGAGCCGGTGATGGCGATCCCTTGTTTCAGCGGCAGGCCGGACAGGCTGGATAGGAGCGCACACAGCTCGGCCACGGACGCGCTGTCGCCCTCCACCCCCTCGTACGACTGCTCAAACGCGATGCTGGCCGACAGGCTCAGGGGCTTGTCTTGCGCAAAGCGGCCGCCCAGGAAACCGGCGAGGATCAGCATCCCCTTGTCGTGGATCCTGCCGCTGAGCCGGGCCTCGCGCTCGATGTTGATCACACCAGCACGGCCCTGAAATGTCCGACAGGTGATGCGCGACGGCCGGCCGAACGCGTAGTCGCCCAGAACGATCACCGACAACCCATTTACCTGGCCCACCGCAGCGCCGGTGGTATCCACCATGATGGTGCCGTCGGTGATGGCTTCGCGCAGCCGTTCCTCGTACTGGTTGGAGCGATAGACGCGCTCGTCAATGGCCCGCTGCACATCTTCGGCCGTGACCAACGTGTGGCCGGCGCGGCCCGCCCAAAATGCGGCCTCCTGGATGATATCCGACACCAGGGCAAAGCGGGTGGTGAGCTTGCGCTGATCCTCCACCAGGCGGCCGCTGTGCTCCACCACCTTGGCCACTGCGCTGGCGTCGAAATGGGGCAGGTTGAACTCCTGGCAACGGTTGCGGATGAAGCGCACGATCTTCTCTTCGTTTTCGGCCGTCCAGTCCATCTCCTGGGCGAAGTCGGCGCGCACCTTGAACAGCTTCTCGAACTGTTCATCGTAGGCATAGAGGAGATAGTAGGTGTAGGGGTCGCCGATGAGCACCACTTTGACATCCAGGGGGATCGGCTCGGGGTTGAGGCTGGTCGTAGCCAGCACGCCGAGCTGCTGGGCCATCTCTTCGATGCGGATGCGCTGGTTGCGCAGCGCCTGCTTCAGCGCCTCCCACGCCAGCGGCTGGCGCAGCAGCACCCGTGCGTCCAGGAGCAGATAGCCGCCGTTGGCCCGATGGAGCGCGCCGGCCTTGATGTAGCGATAGTCGGTGATGAGGGTGCCCAGCTCGGCGCGCATTTCCACCCGGCCGATGAGGTTGAGGTAGGTAGGATTGGTCTCCACCACCACAGGCGCGCCTTGCAGCCCGCTGTTGTCCACGATGACGTTCAGCCGGTAGCGGTCCAAGGGGGACGGTGCGCCGGGCCGCAGGCCGGACAACAGCCCGCCGGCCGGCCGGGGGCTGGCATCCTGGGCCTCGCCCCGGCCGCCCTCTTTGTACTCCTCCGCGCGTTGAGCGATGTGCGCCTCGACCGCCTCCAGATAGGCAACCACATCGGGCCACGCCTCGTATTCGCGGATCAGTTTCTCGAAGAAGGGCCGGATGGTCGCGGCCGCGATCTCCTGGTCGAGCCGGGCGAGTTGCTGCTGGGCGGCCTCCTCCAGCTCCTGAATCTGGCGGACGGTGCGCTCCAGCATCTCCTGAAGCGCAGGGCCGCGCCTGGCATAGGCGGCCTGCTCCTGCTCCGATAACGCCTCGAATTGTTCGGGAGTGAGGGGCTGCCCATCCTTGACCGGGGCCACGATCATGCCCATCTGAGTGCGGGCCAGCGCGAAGCCCTGTTCACGCACAAAGGCATCGAGTTGACGGAACCGCTCGGTGCGCAGGGCGTCCAGCTCACGGGCCAACGCGTTGCGGCGCTCCGCGTACTGATCGCCCGAAAAGGTCTTCGTCAGCACGTCGGCGACCTGGCTCAACAGGAGGTCCACCTGCTCGCGCAGCTTGATGCCGCCGCCTGGGGGCAGCCTTACGGCGCGCGGCCGGTCGGGATCGGCGAAGTTATGGACGTAGCCCCAATCGGGGGGCACAGGGCGGGTGGCCGCCTTCGCCTCCAGGAATCGCGTGATAATGCTGGTCTTGCCTGCGCCGGCAGGACCGGCAGCGAAGACGTTGTAACCGGGATAAGGCATCTCGATCCCGAACTCAATGGCGCGCGCCGCGCGATCCTGGCCGATGATCCCTTCCAGCTCGGGCGCGTCGGCGGTCGACGCGAAGGGAAAGCGGCCGACATCCACGCGACGCCGCAACTGCTCGGCGGTCAATTCGATGGCATGGGGCATATTTGGCTCCTGGCGAAACAGCGAATCAGCGAATCTTGTGTACAAACCAGGTTTCTCGGAGAAACCTGGTTTGTACACAAGGGCGAATCGGCGAACTCTTGGGGACAAACCGGGTTTCTCAGAGAAACCCGGTTTGTCCCCAAGGACCCCCTGTCTCCTGGTTCCTGCATTGTGGCGCAAGATGGAGGGAAAGTCAAACCGTTACTCTTGGAACATTGGACGCCGAGGCTTGCCTCGGCCCCGCAGCAAGACCGCAGCAAGCTGCGGCGTCCGGCGGGACATCGAACGTCGGGGCTTGCCCTAAATTGACAGTGTTGCGGACGCTGCTATACTTTGTAACAAAACATCAGCACACAACCCGGAGAGACCGTGGCGTATAACATCAGGAATTACGGTGACATGATGCGTGATCGCGTGCGGATGGATGCCTACGCAGAGGCGCTACGCCGCGCGGTGCGGCCGGGATGCGTGGTGCTGGACATCGGCACGGGGACCGGCATCTTTGCGCTGCTGGCGTGCCGGCTGGGAGCGCGACGGGTCTACGCAATTGAGGTGAACGATGCCATCCACCTGGCCCGTGAGATCGCGATCGCCAACGGATACGGCGACCGCATCACCTTCATCCAGGATTTCTCGTCCCAGGTATCGCTGCCCGAACCGGCCGATGTGATCGTGTCTGACTTGCGCGGGGTGTTGCCGCTCTACAAGGGGCACATCCCGGCCGTGGCTGATGCGCGACGGCGGCTGCTCGCCCCCGGAGGGGTGTTGATCCCCCGGCGCGACACCCTGTGGGCCGCGGTCGTGGACGCAGCCGAAGCGTACTTGCCCGTGGTCTCGCCATGGGAGGAACGCCCCTTCGGCCTGGACCTGTCCGCCGGCCGAACGGTGATCGCCAATTCGTGGCGCAAGACAACGGTGACAGCAGAGCAATGCCTGGTCGAGCCGCTCCCCTGGGCCGACCTGGATTACACCCGAATTGAGGACCCGCACGTCCAGGGGGAACTTACATGGACGGTGACAAAGGCAGGCACAGGACATGGCCTGAGCGTCTGGTTCGAGGCGCAGCTATTCGAAGACATCGGCTTCTCGACGGCGCCGGGCCGGCCGCCGACGATCTACGGCCAGGCCTTCTTCCCCTGGCTGGAGCCGGTGCCGCTGGAGGTCGGTGACCGCGTCGCGGTGACGCTGTGGGCGCGGCTGGTGGGAGAGGACTACGCCTGGCACTGGCACACGCACGTGTGGTCGCCGGGGCAAAGGACGTCGCCCAAGGCCCAGTTCACACAATCTACCGTTCTGGCATCTTTCCTTACACCCCGCCAGCTATCCGACTTTCTCACAGGAGAACCCCATGACTGAACTCGATCAACGGGTGCCGCGTCATCACCCACAAACTGCTTCCCGCGTCTTCAGCGGCGAGGCGGTGATCATCACCCCGGCCGAGAACATGGTGCGCATGTTGAACCCGGTCGGTTCTCGCATCTGGGAGCTGGCGGACGGCACGCGCACGGTGGAAGAGATCGCACAGAGGCTGACGGAGGAATTCGAGGTGGCGCTGGCCGAGGCTCGCGCTCATACCACAGCCTTTGTGGACGAACTGGCAGCAAAGGGGCTGGTGTCGTTTGGCGAGTAGCCGGGCGAGGCGAGCCCGGCGGTTGATGAAAGACGTCGGCACGCCCGCCGGTGGCTGAAGCCGACCGGCTCATTGAGGTGGAAGCCGGTGGCAAACCGGCTGTCAACCACGTTCCCGTATCCTAACCGGTCTCGACCGGTTTCCACCTGCTGAGCCGACGGGTTTCAACCCTCGGCAGGCTGAGTCGTCGCAGGGCGACTTCGCAACGGTGGCCGCGACCGCGGTCGCCGGGCCGGATCCGTGGATTGATCATGAGGCACAAAGCATGACCACCATCTCTACCAACACCCCGACCGAAGCGCTCGACCGCGGATTCCCGGCCTGCGGCTGGGACGAGGCAAGCGCCGACCCTTACGACGCGCTGCTGGCGCGGCTTAAGCGGGAACATGTGCCGTTCACCGTGCTGTGGGAGCTGACCCACAAGTGCAATCTCCACTGCGTGATGTGCTACAACATGCCGCAGCCGGAGCCGGAACTGACAACCGAGGAGTGCTTCGACGTGTTGGATCAGCTCGCCGAGGCCGGCACGTTGCGGCTCACCCTTACGGGCGGTGAGATCCTGACCCGTCGCGATTTCTTCGCCATCGCCCAGCGCGCGCGGGCGCTGGGCTTCGCGTTGGACCTGAAGACTAACGGCACCCTGATTACCCCGGCCGTGGCCGACCGGATCGCCGCGCTGGCGCCGGTGCAGGTGGACATCAGCCTCTTGGGCGCCACCCTGGAGACCAGCGATGCGGTCATGGGCGCGAAGAACACGCTGCCGCGCATCCTGCGAGGGATAGAATTGTTGCAGGAACGCAGGGTGCGGGTCAAATTAAACTCATTACTGATTGACCTCAACATCAACGAGCGCCAACAAATGCTTGACATGGTGCTGGCACTCGGTGTATACTACGAACAGGTCTTCAAAGTCTCTCCGACTGACAACGGAGGCAACGGCGCCGCCGGGCATCAGCTCTCGCGAGAACAGATGACCGAGGTATTAATAGCCGACCGCACACCCTTTACACCCCGGTCTCCCGGCGCCGACAGCCGCACCTGCAGCGTGGGCCTGTCGTCGTGCCTGATCAGCCCGTATGGGGTCGTCTATCCGTGCATCGAGTTGCGCATCCCGGCGGGACGACTCGTGGGCGAGGGACGCCAGCGCTTTGCGGAGATCTGGGCCGAAGCGCCCATCTTCCGGGAGTTACGGGAGCGGCATACCTGGGGCAACCTGCCCGAATGCCGGGCCTGCCCCATCAGCGCCTATTGCGAGGGCCGCTGTGCGGGGCTGGCCTGGAAAGAAAGCGGGGATCCGTACGCCGGACATCTCCTGGCGTGCCAGCATGCGCAAGCGCGCTATGCGCAGCAACATCCCGGCGCTGCGATCCCGGAGACGCCTGTGCAGGTCCGGGTTCGCCAGGGATCAGTTGAGGCCAAGATGCCAGCCGTACAACCCATCCGGCTGATCCCCACATGGGAAACGCACGAACGCGGATAGTCGAGCCTCGGAGCCCGGCAATACAGAAAGCGATGTCAACAGGCTATTCTCGGCAGGGAGCAAGGCTCTACACGGTCCACATGAGTAGCAGATGAAGGGTGCAGCCCCTTTCGGATTTCGTGCATTCCATCACATGCATTGTCGTTCATATCAGGAGGTACCCATGACCTCGATCTCAAATCCCGGATCCGTCAGCCAAGATCAAGACCGGCGCAAGCGCTGGGAACCGCCCGCTATCGTCCTGGAGCGATCGCTGGAAGTCTCGGCCCAGGGCGGCCCACCTCAGCCGGGCTTCGCTCCCCAGGGCTTTCTGGGCCCGCTGGGCACGTCGGGCGGTAAAGGCACGTGCAAATAGCCGGCGGCTACAGAAACCGCAGATGAGAACTTCGCGGTGGCAGCATTCGGCCACGTGGGTGGTGTTGTTGGCCGTGCTGTTTGCCCTGTTGCCCGTCCCCGTTGTGGCCGACGGGCCGACGGCGGGGCTGCAGCAGCGGATCGTCACCCCGCGCTTTGAGCTGGAGGGCCAGCGGCTGCGCGTGCCCGGTTACGCGCTGAACGACGCGCCGGGCGCGCCGCAACTGCCGGTGCGGGGCGTGGTCTTCGAGCTGCCGCCGACCGGGGGGTGGACGCTGGCCGTGCGCACCGTCGGCACGCGCGCCCTGCCGCAGCGCTTGGCCATCCCGGCCGTGCCCGTACCCGATCTGTCACTGCTGGGCCCGGAGAGCTGGACCCGCCGCGGCGATCTGCCCGGCGTGGTGCCCACGGTGGACCGCCCCGACCCGGCCATCTACCGCGTGAACGCCTTTTATCCGGCCTCGCCGGCGGTGGCGGGGGAGGTGCAGTGGCAGCGCGGCCGCCGGCTGCTGGCCGTGCGGGTGTTCCCCTTCCAGTACAACCCGGTGACGCAGGAGGTGTTGTACCACCCGGAGATTGAGGTGAGGGTAACGACTGAAGTCGTTACTACGAAGGGCAAGCCCCTTGGTAGTGACGACTTCAGTCGTCCTTCTGCGGTCACCACGACGGAGGTAACGACTGAAGTCGTTACTACGAAGGGCAAGCCCCTTGGTAGTGACGACTTCAGTCGTCCTTCTGCGGCCACGGGCGCGGTGCGCATCCGCACGGGCCAGCGCGGGCTGTACCGCGTGACCTACAGCGACCTGGCCGCCGCGGGCGCGCCGGTGGACACCCTCGACCCCCGCACCTTCACCATCACCCACCGCGGCCAAACCGTGCAGATCCAGGTGATCGGCGAGGAGGACGGCACGTTCGACCCGGGCGACCGCGTGATCTTCTTCGCCGAGCCCTACGTGGGCCGCTACATGACGCACAACGTCTATCGCCTGTTCTGGGGCGATGAGCCGGCGCCGGCCGCGGCGCGCATGGCGACCCGCACGATCACGCCCACGGGCAGCGAGCCGGTCGCTTCTGCTATCACCCAGACCCTGCACATCGAGTTCGACCGCGGCTACTACAGCGACTACCCCCTGCCGCAGGACGCCGACCACTGGTTCGACGACCCCTTGTATGTCTCCGGCTCCACGCCCACCGTGACCCGCTCCTACAACTTGACCCTGGACGACCCCTTGACGGCCGGCAACGTGCAGATCGTGGCGCAGCTCTACGGCGGCCAGGCGCAGGCGGCCAACCCCGACCAGTCCGTCAAGCTGTGGCTCAACAGCGTGGAGGTCGCCACCTGGCAGTGGGACGGCCGCGTCGGCTACACGGGCACAGCCAGCACAGCGGCGAGCGCGCTCGACCCCGCGGCCGGCGCCGTGAACCAGGTCAAGCTGCAGGCCGGCCTGAGCCAGTTGCCGGGGCTGAGCGAGTACTGGGTCTACCCCGACTGGGTGAGGGTCTCGTACCCGGCGCTGCCCGACGCCGAGGGGGATCGCATCTTCATCGAGGGCATTGACCTCCCCGGCCCGACCATGCAGATCACCGTCACCGGCTTCACCACCGACGCCATGCGCATCTACGACGTGCGCCGGCCGGCCGTGCCCGTGCAACTGCTGGCCTACGAGGCGATCCCCGAGGACGTGGGCTTCAGCCTGCACTTCTGGGACGCCTGGGGCGAGGAGGACCCGCCGGCCAGCTATGCCCTGTCCACCGATGCTGCGCTCCTGGCCCCGGCCGCTGTGGAGCTGGACACCCTGACCTACCTGGACACCTCGGTGCAGGAGGCGGACTACATCGCCATCGTGCATCGCAGCCTGTGGGACGCTGTGCAGCCGTTGTTGGACCGCCGCGCGGCCCAGGGGCTGCGGGTGGCCAAGGTGGATGTGCAGGACATCTACGACGACTTCAACCACGGGCTGGTGCACCCGGAGGCCATTCGTGCCTTCCTGACCCACGCCTACAACGCCTGGAACCCCGGCGAGGAGCCGCCGCGCTATGTGGTGCTGGTAGGCAACGGCCACTACGACTTCAAACGCGCCAGCGGGACCACTGCGCCCAACCTGATCCCGCCCTACCTGATCCACATTGACCCATGGATCGGCGAGACCGCGGCCGACAACCGCTACGTCAGCGTGGACGGGCCGGATGATTACCTGCCTGACATGGCCGTCGGCCGCATCCCGGCGCGCACGCCGGCCGCCCTGACGGAGTACATCAACAAGATCGTGGCCTATGAAGACACAACGATAACCCCGGACGGCGATTGGAACAGCCGCGTGAACTTCGTGGCCGACAATTGCACGGACAGCGCAGGCAACTTCCACGCGCTGAGCGACGAGGTGCGGCTGAACTGGCTGCCCGGCGACCTGGACGACCGCACGATCTACTATGGCAGTACGGCCAGTTGCCCCGGCAGCCGGGCCGATACCGACACGCCGGCCGAGATGAAGACACAGATCAAGGCCGCGTTCAACGCCGGCACCGTGATGTTGCAGTGGTTCGGCCATGCCTCGCGCTGGCGTTGGGGCTCGGTAAGCGGCATCTACAACTGGGCCGATCCGCCGACGCTGGCGGCCAATACCCGGCTCCCGTTGGTGGTGGTTTACTCCTGCTGGGATGGCTATTTCATTGATTTGGACAACGACTACCAGGTGCTGGGCGCCATGCACGCCATGCAGCCCGGCCGCGCGGCCATCGCCGACTTCTCGCCCACCGGCCTGCATCTAGGCAGCGCGCTGCTCGACCTGAACCGCGGGCTGGTGCTCTCGCTCTTCCGCGACCGCATCCGCGCGGTGGGCGACGCCACGACGCAGGCCAAGCTCTATTATTTCGGCCATACCAGCGCCTGGCACGACGTCCTTGACACGCAGGTCCTGTTCGGCGACCCGGCGCTGCGGCTGCGCGTGCCCGACACGCCGCCCACGCCGCCTGCAGTGACCATCGCGACCAACGGGCCGGCCGCCGACCTGAGCTGGTCCCACCTGCTGGACAGCAGCCAGTACGAGGTCTGGCGGGGCACGGCGCCCTACTTCGACCCCGACGCGGCCGAGGGCGCGCTGGTCAGCACCGTCAACGCCGGCTTCGTGGGCGCGGGCGCGTCCTTCACCTTCACCGACGACGGCGCCAGCCCGCCGCCGGCCGTCCAGGTCATCGGCGACCCGGCGACCAACTACTTCTGGGTGCTGCGCTCCCGCAACCGCGACGCGGCCTCCGGCCTTTCCAACCGCGTGGGCGAGTTCGACTTTGCGCTGGTGCCGGGGGAGTGAGGGGGGACGTACTGCGTACTGCGTATTGCGTACTGCGTATTGCGTATTGCGTATTGCGTAGGGTTCTTCGGCTCGGTTACAGGAACGGAGGTGGTAATGGCTCGATTGGGCAGATGGGCTTTGCTTGGTTTCATACTCATGCTGGTGTTGAGCGCCGCGGCGCAGGCCAAGGAACCGCCGGGCGACCAGGACCTGGCCGGGCCCCAGGCTGCGCCCAACCCGCCGGAGATCAGCATCCAGAAGAACACCACCAGCAGCATCGCCCTGCTGTGGGAGCACAGCGACCAGACCACGACGACCTATCAGGTGTGGCGCAGCACCAACCCCTACTTCAACCCCAACCTGGGCCAGGGCGTCAAGATCGACGAGTACAGCTTCCTGTCGGGGTTATACGGCCTGGGTGTGGGCTTCCGCTACGTGGACAACGGCGTGTGCGGCTACTACACGGCGCCGTCGAGCGCACCCTCCACGTGCCGGTTTCCGCAGAGCCCCACCGTGACCGTGCTGGGCGACGTGACCCAGAACTACTTCTGGGCCGTGCGCGCCGGCAACAGCGGCAGCGAGTTCGACTTCGCCAACCGCGTTGGCGAGTTCGACTTCGCGCTGGTGCCGGGCAGTTGAATTGGACGGCTGGAGCCGTCACGACGAAGACAGCGAACCTGTCTACTTGACCGCATCACAGTTTCAGCCCCGGCCGGGGGCAAGCCGGCGCGTGAAGGAGGATATCATGAAACGCGGCTTTTTCGTCTTGATTGCAACGATCGCAGCCGTTTCAGTCCTGCTTGTTTCGAGTGTGACGGCAAGCGTTACCGCCCCATCGGCGACAATTACGATTGACGGTACCAACGATTTCCCCTCTGCGACTCACTTGAGCGAACTGGCCTTTTCATGGCCGGTAACAGGGGGAAACGCCACGCACTCTGACGCCTGCAATGAAACATCCGCCTTCCACTGGACAGCGGACGACACTAGCAATCAAAACCTGAGCGGCGGAAATACTGCGGATGTCAAGGAATTCTGGGTTACCTGGGATGCAAACTATCTGTACCTGGCAGTCCAGGGCCCAAACGCCATGATGGACACCGACGTGGTTGATCTCTTCATCGCCATCGACACGAACGGTAGCACTAGCGGCGATTTGATCCAGAGTAGTACTGCATGGGGCAAGTGGGTTGACTTCGACGAATGGACGCCTGAATTTTTCGTCGCTGTTTCCCAAGCACGCGATATTTCCGACGGTAACCCTGCAGGATATGCAGAACTCGTGCCCGTTGGCGGTTCCGCTTCAACTCTCACATGGGGCACCGCCTGGGCCAACAGCGGCTGGGCTGCGGGCGACAACTGCAACGTTGACAGCAACGGCTTTTATAATGGAGGCGTCTTTTTCGAATTTCGCCTATCGTGGACACAGCTTGGTTTCACCGGCCCGCCCAACCCGACCACCGGTGGCACACCCATGAACTTCGCAGTCTACACAACGCACAACAACAGTGGCTACGACGTTTATGACAGCGCGCCCGGAACAGGCAACGGGACGGCTCACGAGCAACTGGGCGACTATCGTGGCGACGGAGATCATTGCGGCAGCAACGCTGATCCGGTTGTAGGTACCAGCGATCCAACTTGCAGCCATCCAGCAGGAACCAGTGACAACACGTTAGGTGCCGGGAATTCGGTGGGCGGAAGAAACCCCGGAAGCGATAATGGCTGGAACATCAGTGATCCGTCAGCGCGTGAACACCCGGACACAATTGGCGAGTATTTCAGGGTTCTCAACGTGGGTGCCAGCAACCAAAACCCCCTCGCCGTCACCATGGCCGCCTTCACCGCCGATGCCGGGGCCAACGGCGTCACCCTGACCTGGGAGACCGTCTCCGAGACCGACAACGCCGGCTTCAACCTCTACCGCTCGACGACACCCCTTGGTAGTGACGACTTCAGTCGTCCCTCCGCTGCGTGGCTGAAGCTCAACGAAGCCCTCATCCCCTCTGCCGCGCCCGGCTCCAGCACGGGCCACGTCTACACCTACACCGACACAACCGTCGAGCCGGGCGTGGTCTACTGGTACTGGCTGGAGGACGTGGACCTGGCCGGCGGGACGACGCTGCACGGGCCGGTGAGCGCGACCGTGGGCGAGCCGACCGCAGTGGCGTTGAGCGGGCTGTCGGCGGGTGGCCCGGCGCCCGGGCTGCCCTGGTGGGCCGTGGTCGCGGCCCTGGGGCTGGCGCTGCTGGCCGGCCTGGGGCTTCAAAGCCAACGCCAGGCATGAGACCAAGTGCAACACCCATCGCCGACCCCTCCACAGCCGGCGCGCCGGAGCTCCAGGGCCCCCGGCGCGCCGGCTTGTTTGTCCTCGGCCTGGCCGGGCTGCTGGCCATCCTCGCGCTGCAGGCGGCCCGCGGCTGGCGCTATTTCCCCATGTTCATGGGCGACCAGGGGTGGTACCTCCAGGTTGCGCTGCGCGTGGCGCAGGGCGAGGCCCTCTATCGTGACGTCGCCTGGGCCTATGGGCCGTTGCCCGTCGTTGCGCTGGCCGCCGCCTTCCGCTGGCTGGGGCCGGACGCCGCCTGGGCCACGGCGCTGAACGCGCTGCTGGCGGCCGCTTCCCTGGGCCTCACCGCCCTGGCGCTGCGGAGCCTGCTTCCGTCTGCCCAGGCGCTGGGCCTGGCCGCCTTTGCCGCGCTGGCAGGGCCTTATGTCGGCGGTGACCTGCTCCGCTTCCACCTGTACACCTACACCCAGGCCGCCTCGTGGGGCGCGGCGGCCAGCCTGGCCGCCCTGGTTGCCGCGCTGGCCTGGCAGCGGTCGCAACGGGTCGCCTGGGCCGCCGTTGCCGGGACGAGCGCCGGCCTGGCTTTCCTCAGCAAGCCGGAGTTCGGCCTCATCGCGGCCGGTGCTATCGTCGCAGTGCTGATCGCCGGCCGCGCTGCCGGCCGTGCCTGGTCGGCTGCGCTGGCAGCCGCCGCGGCAATGCTGGCCCTGGGCCTGGGCGCGCAGGCGGCGCTGTCCGGCTGGGGGCCGCTGTGGCGCGGCTACACCGGCTACGACATGCTGGCGCACGGCCGCTTCTGGGGCGTCGGCCTGGGCAACAAGCGCTGGCTGGCCAGCATCGCCTGTTTTTGGCTGGCGATGGCCGGCCTGGCTGTCGGCTGGCAGGGCCGCGGCCGGCGGCTCCCGGCGCTCCTGGCCGCAGCCCTGGCCCTGGCCGTTGCCGGCGCGCTGATCACGCCGGTGATCCTGGCGGGGGATCAGGCGATGCGCCCTGCGGCGGCCGTAGGGGTTGCGCTCGGCCGTCTGCTGCAGTGGCTGGCCGCTGTGCCGTGGGCGATCTTGACGCCCGCCCTGCTCGCCGCGGCCGTCGTCGGCCGGTCCCGGCCGCTGCCTCCGGCGTGGTGGGGCCTGTGGGCGTTTGCGCTGCTGGCCAACCTGCGGCCGTTGTTGACCGGCTACAGCAGCGGCCTGGCTCTGGCGCCGGGGCTGGCCGTGTTGTGGTGGTGGGGGTTCGAGGTCCCTCGCAAGGGAGAACCCTTCGTAGTAACGACTTCAGTCGTTCGCCGCGGGCCGGAGGAGCGACTGAAGTCGCCACTACGAAGAAGGGGGGGAGAGCCCTTCGTAGGTACGACTTCAGTCGTTCGCCGCGGTGCAGAGGGGCGACTGAAGTCGCCACTACGAAGGGGGTGGGTGGTTGGGCTGCTGGGATGTCTTGCCGCGATCAACCTGCTGGGCCAGGTGTTGACGCCCGCGGCGGCCTTCAGCGCGCCGCGGCGCTGGCTGGACACGACCCTGGGCCCCCTCGCGGTGTGGGACGGGCCGGCCGCAGAGGAGATGGCGGCGCTGCAAGCGGAGCTGAGACGCCGCATCCCGGCCGGCGAGACGATCTTCGCCACCGGCTGGGGGGCGGGCTGGTATCTGCTGGCCGACCGCGCTAACCCCACCCCCTTCGATGTGGTGCTGGCCGGGCTGGGCACCGACGGCCCCGAGGCGGCCGACCTGCAGGCGACGCTGCTGGCCGCACCGCCGGCAGCCATCCTCTTGCCCGTAGAGCAGTGGCGGCCGGCGCCGGGCCCCATCCGGCGCAGCCGCGACTACGACGCCCAGGCAGTGCGCACCGGGTTAGCTGCCTGGTGGGAGACCCTGCCGCGCGCCTACGTCGAGTTGACGCCAGAGCGCGCGACCGACTGGGTGGTGCTCGTCAAAGCTCCAGAACGCTAGAACCGCAGGACGTGAGACCATGCACACGCGCAACCGCATCACCGTGACCCTCCTGGCTGCCGCGCTGCTGGCGCTGGCGCTCTACCTCTTCTACGCCCAACGCACCACCGGCAACTTCGGCTTTCCCCTGGACGATAGCTGGATCCACCTGCAGATCGCGCGCAACCTGGCCACCGGCTATGGCTGGTCCTACAACCCCGGCGAGCCCACCGGCGCCAGCACCAGCCCGCTGTGGGTGCTGACGATCACCCCGCTCTTCTGGCTGCCGGGCGACGTGACCGCCTGGGTCAAGGCGCTGGGCAGCCTGCTCTTTCTGGCGAACGTGTGGCTCGTTGCCCATGTGGCCGGCCGGATCACCGGCGACCGGCGCGTGGCGTGGTTGGCCGGCCTGTTGACCGCCTGGGCGCCGACGGCCGTCTGGGGCGCGCTGTCAGGCATGGAGGTGCATCTCTACCTGCTGCTGACGCTACTGGGGCTGGCCGCGGCCCTTGCTGCGCGAGAAGATGGGCGTCCGGGCTACGCAGCCACCGCCTGGCTGGGGCTGGCCGGCTGGGCCCGGCCCGAGCTCTGGGCGCTCCTGCCGGTCGTGTGGGGCTATCTGGGGTGGCGCGGGCCGGCCCACTCCGCCTCTGAGGCCGGACGTCCCGGCGCAAGCCCCGGCGTCCGAACTACTGCGGCAACCTTCCGCTTGTGGGCGCTCCACCTGCTGATCGCCGTCGCCATGATCGCTGCGTTCCTCGCTTTCAACGAGCTGGTCTGGGGCCGGCCGCTGCCGGGCACCTGGTACGCCAAGACGGCCTTCGGCGCAGGCAACGAGCCGGTGAGCGCTATTTCCTGGCTGCTCCACTCCCTCGGCCAGCTCATGTCCGGCCTGCAAGCCGCGGTCTACTCGCAGAACCCATTGCTCGTCGTCACCCTGGCGCTGGGCGGCATCGCCATCTGGCGGGCCGGGCCGGCGCAGCGCCGTGGCCTGGGGCTGCTGCTCGGGGTGATCGTTGCGGCGTGCCTGGCCGCTGCCCTGGCCGACCTGGGCAGCGTCGGCTTGCAGCACTACCGTCGTGCCGCCCACCTGGTCGCCGCCCTGCACATCCTCTCGGCAGCTGGCGCCATCGCCCTGTGGGACCTGTTCCCTACCTCCCCCTCCCTCGCAGAAAGGGGGTTGGGGGGTAGGTCTATCCTCGCAGAAAGGGGGTTGGGGGGCAGGGCTGCTGCCTGGCTGCTGGTGGCCGCCGCCCTGGCCATGCAGTTGGCCGGCCTGCGCCAGGGCGCGCTGCTCCACGCCAACGACGCGCGCAGCATCAACCAGGGCGATGTGGCCGCCGCGCGCTGGATCGCCGCCAACACCCCCGCCGACGCCGTGATCGCGGTCAACGACATCGGCGCGCTGGCCTACTTCAGCGGCCGGCGCATCGTGGACCTGGTGGGCCTGGCCTCGCCGGAGGTGGTGGCGATCACCGCCACGTCGCGGCCGGGCTCGGCCGAGCGGGAGGAACGCCTGCGCGACCTGCTGCAGGCGCAGGGGGTGGACTACGTGGTCATGTTCCCCGAGTGGTTCCCGCACCTCGCCGCCGACCCGGCCCTGAGCGAAGTCGCGCGCTTCACCGCGCCACAGTCCAGCGCGCTGGCACATGGCCAGGTGGTACTCTACCGCCTGGGAACAAGGCAGAGGGAGAAGTGAGTTCACTTTCCAGACCGGCGGATGAGTTGCCCCCTGGACAGGCTGTGAAGCGGCTAAGCATATAGCGCCTGCACCCTCAACCGCCCATCAACCCTTGAGCGCTGATGCTGAAAGATTCTTTCAACTGTGGCGTTTTACTATGGCTGGTATTCTAGGCGAATACTATGATCTATTCCGAGGTCAACTTGCGTTTTTCTGAGTCTTGTGATGTAATTTACACGGTGTAAGAGATCTTTCAAACCGTGGTTTGCAGCACAACCTTTTCCTCGTGTGCCGATCCTGCGATTAGGCCCGCTCGCCTGTGTGGTATCGGCGTGTCGAGCCTTGCCCGGCATGAGGACTCTTCGGGGTGTCGCTTCTCGGTCTGTTCTGTGAGACTGCGAGTGCGTAACCATGTGGTCATCAGGCTTGAAGCTTTCCGCTCGGTTTGTGGGATGCGTCGTGCTCCTCACCGTCTCCGGGTGCGGCCCGATGACGGAGTTTCCGCCATCAGTCGCAACAACCGAGGTCTCGAAGCCGCGCATTTCATTCAGCCCGGTCATCACTTCGGAGTCCCCGACACTCCCGCAAGCAACCGTCCTGCCCCTGGCCACGATTGTAGCCGCCCCTCAACCTGTTGAATCCACCTATACACCGGTGTCGTCCGAGTTACCGGGGGAATTCTCAGCGGCTGGGGTCGAGGCCACCCGCCAGGCTGGTCGCCTGGAGCCGCTCCTGGCCGAGCTGGCGGCAGCTCACCGCGAACGAGATCTGGTCCGCCTGGCTGCGTTGGGGGGAAACCCGCACGTTGACCTGGCTGCAGGCACGGTGCGCGTGATCCTGGAGCTGGATCGCGATCCTGAGGCGCGACCGGGCACCTCTACCGTGGAAGTGATTACCACCGAGAACGGCCAGCGGATCGAAATCCATCACGCGGCGCCGGTCGCCATCCGTCCGGAGCTGGCTGCAGCCATCGCCGGCACCGGCGCAGTCTACGAGACCGCCCATGAAAACCTGGTGCAGGTGTCAGCGCCGTTCGGCAGCCTGGAGGCATTGGCAGCTCTGCCCGACGTACGCCGAGTGCGCCTGCCGTATCCGGCAGGGCGTTGATCTATCGTGTTGGATTCTACACCCAAGCAATAGGAGGACGCCATGAAAACAAAGAGCTTCACCTTTCTAGCCTGGCAGGCCGTTATTCTGCTGGTAGCTGCGTTGCTGCTGAGTCCATGGCCAGCAGCAGAGGCGGGCAGAGACGCGCCGATTGCGACGCAGGCCGTCAAGATTTCGGCGGCTGTGCCGGAGGCACCGATCGTTGTTGCCGAGGAACAACGGATGAAAGAGGCGTACCCTCGGCTGGAGTCCATCTTGGCCCAGGCCCAGGAGGCCGCCCGGGCCAACGACCGCGAGCGACTGGCGACCTTCGCCGGCCTCCGACACCTGGATATCGAGCGCGGCACGGCGCGAGTAATCCTGGAGATGGCTCGCGATCCTGAAGTGCGGCAGGCCGGGCCGCCCACGGTGGAGGTGGTGACTCTGCCCGACGGACGCCAGGCGCGCATCGAGCACGCGCCGCGCATGGCCATCCGCCAGGACCTGGCGGACGCGCTGGCTGCAGCCGGTGCGTCCTTTGAGACCGCGCATGGGAACCTGGTGCAGGTCAGCGTGCCGCTGGCGGCATTAGAGCGGCTGGCGAACCTGCCCGACGTAGCCTACGTACGGCTCCCCTTCCCGGCCGAGCCGCAAGCGCTGCCCGCCCGGCCGGCCAAACAGCCCTTCATCGGCCCCGTTGCGCCCCAGGTCGGCGCCGTCACCTCCGAGGGGGTCGGCAACGACACCTTGCCCCTGACCAACATCTACAAGTGGCACGCGTCCCCCTACAACTACGGCGGCACCGGGGTTAACCTGGCGGTATTCGACTTTGGGTTCACGGGCTGGAACACACGGCAGAGCAACGGCGACCTTCCCTCAGGCAGCAACCTGGTGCTGAAGGATTACAGCGCCAGCTACGCCTTCGGGCCGCCCGGAACCAGCGGCTATGAACACGGCACTGCCTGCGCCGAGATCGCTTACGACATGGCGCCGAAGAGCAAGGTGTACCTGTACGCCTTCGGCACGGACGTGGAGTTCGCCAACGCGGTGGACGACTACAAGGGCACCGGCATCACCGGCAAGAAAGTCGCCACCATGTCTGTTAGCTGGGTGAACGCCGGCCCCTACGACGGCACCGGCAGCTCCGGTGCGCCGGCCACCAAAGTCAACCAGGCGGCCGCGGCCGGCGTCTTCTGGGCCAACGCTGCCGGGAACTACCAGACGCAGCATTACTCCTGGACGTCGGCACAGTACTCAAACACGAATTATGTAGCATTTGGCTCCGGCAACGTCCAAGGCATCGGACCCACTTCTGGTTACTTGTGGAACATCCCCAGCGGTACGGTGCTGGGATTCTACCTGGCGTGGAACGACTGGAATGCTGATCGCACAGGAAATCAGAATCGTCGAGACTATGATCTTTATCTCCTCCGTTGGACCGGATCAAGCTGGACTACGGTAGCTTCCTCGTTAGGAAATCAGTGCGGTTCTGGGTCGGTTCCGCCGACCGAGGCCATAGTCTACACCGTGCCATCGGGTGGGCCTTACAACTATGGCATCGCGATTGCGCGTTATCAGGCATCGGGGTGTACCAACAGCTTCGGCCACTGGATGCAGCTTTTCACCTTCAACGGCTTCTACCAGGCGGACACCGGTGCCGTGAACAGCTTCTGGTATACCAACCCCTGCAACAGCATCACCATCCCTGCGGATGCGGACGGCGCGGTGGCGGCCGGCGCAAGCTTCTGGGGCGAGGACGGCAACGCCACTTACACGTATGGTCTGGAGACCTTCACCAGCTTCGGCCCGCGCAATGCCAGCGGCGGCGGCAACCCAGGTTCTGCGGTGAACAAGCCGGACGTGGTTGCGCCTGACGGGGTAAGCACTGCGACCTACGGCGCCAGCAACAACCAGCCGTTTCGGACCTCAACTTCCACCGGTTTCTTCGGTACGTCGGCCTCTGCGCCGCATGTGGCGGGCCTGGCGGCCACCATCTGGGAGATCTACCCATCCTATTCGCTGTCCGATCTGCGCAACTACATCCAGGGCCAGGCCCTCTACAAGGCCTCGGGCGGATCGTGCGGCGGCAGCCTGCTGGCGGCTGCGGCCGCACCCCAGAGCGGTACGCAGAACAACCGCTTTGGCTGGGGTCGCATTTTCATCCCCGACCCGTCGCCGCAGGCCGTGGCCCTGGCCGCCTTCACCGCCGACGCAACCGCCGACGGCGTCACCCTGACCTGGGAGACCGTCTCCGAGACCGACAACGCCGGGTTCAACCTCTACCGCTCGACGACACCCCTTCGTAGTGACGACTTCAGTCGTCCTTCCCCCGCGTGGCTGAAGCTCAACGAAGCCCTCATCCCCTCCGCCGCGCCCGGCTCCAGCACGGGCCACGTCTACACCTACACCGACACGACCGTCGAGCCCGGCGCCACCTACTGGTACATGCTGGAGGACGTCGCGTTGGACGGCACAGCCACACGACACGCGCCGGTGCAGGTCACGGTGGGCGAGCCCACTGCGCTGCGGCTGACCAGCTTCCGCAGCGCTCCCTTCGTCGTGACGACTTTAGTCGTCTCCTTCGTCGTCACGACTTTAGTCGTCTCTCTCGTCGCCGTCCGCGTGCGGAAGCGCAGGCCATGACATCCTGCGCGTAAGTGCGCGGCAGTGGTCTTCCTGGCGGGCAGTACTGCCCGCCAGGAAGACCGCCATGCAAAGAAATTCCCCAGGCAGGCGCAGGTGCGGCCAGATACGCATCACCTCGACAATTTGATCGCCGCACCCACCTGGGGTATACTCAGCCCAGGCCCGACATCTGCCCGGCTTATCCCACGTTGACCACCCGGAGACTTGCCCTATGAGATCGCCCATGCCGTCTATCGCACGCGTCCTGTTGCTCATTGCGCTGCTGTTGGCCTCAACCCAGGCCAGCGCTGCGCCCCATGTTCCCGCCCCGCCCCAGACTACGGGGCCGTTTACCCATAAAGCCATCGTACCGGCCGGCGTTCTGGATCCAACAGCGCCCGGCGTGGCCCTCTGGCACGACTACGGCGCCTTCGCCCTTTACCGCATCACAGACGAGGCGCTGGCCGGCCTGCCGCCTGCAGTGCGTCGCCAGGTGATCACCGACCCGCAGATGGACGTCATCCTCTTCGACCGCCATCCCCTGGACACGCGTGCCGGCCGGCTGGACCTGCCCGCCGAGCTGACCGTCAAAGAGGTGAGCGGCCCGGCCTTGCACCTGGTGCAGTTCGTGGGGCCCATCAAGCAGGCGTGGCTGGACGCCGTCACCGTAGCCGGCGCAACCCCGGTCCAGTACATCGCCAACAACGCCTACCTGGTGTGGGCTGATGCCGCTGCGCGCGGCCGGCTGGACAGCCTGGCGCGGCAAGGGGATTTCGTGCAGTACAGCAACCCCCATCAGCCCGGCTTCAAGCTGGGGCCCTCCATCGAACGGCGCATCCTGGAGCGCAGCGACCCCAACGAGCTGCTGCCGGTAGAGGTGCAGATCTACAACCACCCCGGCAAGACCGCCACCCAGGAGGCCATCCGCCGGCTGGCTGTGACGGTTCAAACCGACTGGTGGCCGATCCTGGCCTTCGAGAACGCCGAGGTGACGGTGCGGGCGCGCGACCTGCTGACCATCGCCCGGCTGCCCGATGTAGTATGGCTGGCCGAACGCTTCCCGCGCGAGCTGTATGACGAGGTGCAAGGACAGATCGTCGCCGGCCACTTCGACGGCTCGCAGGCCGGCCCCAGCGGCCCCGGCTACCTGGCCTGGCTGGACAGCCTCGGCTTCAGCCAGAAACCGACCGACTACCCCGTCGTCAGCGTCTCGGACGACGGCATCGGCAACGGCAACGTGGCGAACGGCGCGGGCGACAGCACCTTCACCTGGTTGGGCAACGGCGTGGACACGCGGCTGGCCTTCATCACCAACTGCACCACCGACACCAGCGGGGACGGCCGGGCCGGCCACGGCCACATCAACACCAGCATCGTGGGCGGCTACGACCAGCGCAACGGCTTTCCGTTCAAAGATCCCAACGGCTTCCTGCGCGGTCTGGGCATCAATCCCTACGGCCAGATGGCCGGCACCAAGGTCTTCAAGAACAGCGGCTCGTACAGCGTGTCCAACTGCGGCGGCACCGACGCCGGGGTGATCAAGCGCCAGCAGGACAACGGCGCGCTGATCAGCACCAACTCCTGGGGCTGCTCCTCCTGCGCCGGCAGCTACGACAGTTCCTCCCAGGCCTACGACGCCGGCGTGCGCGACGCCGACACCTCGGAGCCCGGCAACCAGCAGATGACCTTCATCTTCTCGGCCGGCAACAGCGGTTCCAGCAGCGGCACCATCGGCACGCCGGGCAACGCCAAGAACGTCATCACCGTGGGCGCGTCGGAGAACCGCCGCCCCAGCGACGAAAGCGGCTCGTGGACCGACGGCTGCGGCATCGGCCCCACGGGCGCAGACAACGCCATGGACGTCATCTCCTTCTCCAGCCGCGGCCCGGCGCCCGGCGGCCGGGTGAAGCCGGAGACCATCGCGCCCGGCACGCACATCCAGGGCACGGCCAGCACTCAGGCCAGCTACGACGGCAGCGGCGTGTGCGACAAGTACCGCCCCTCCGGCCAGACGGTCTTCGCCGCCTCCTCCGGCACCAGCCACTCGGCGCCGGCCCTGGCCGGCGTGACCTCGCTCTACCACTACTGGCTGCGCTTTGCCCACGGCGTAGCCGACCCCAGCCCGGCGCTGATCAAGGCCTACGTGCTCGCCCATCCCACCTATCTCACCGGCGTCGGCGCCAACGATACCCTGCCCAGCAACAGCCAGGGCTACGGCATGCCGAACCTGGAGACGGCCTTCGACGACACCCCGCGCGCCCTGGTGAACCAGACGATCATCTTCGACAACAGCGGCGAGACGTGGACCTGGACCGGCTCGGTGGCCGACCCCTCCAAGCCGCTGCGCATCGTGCTGAACTACACCGACGCGCCCGGCAACACCGGCACCAGCCCGCAGGTGAACAACCTGAACCTGAGCGCGGTGGTGAACGGGGTCACCTACCTGGGCAACCGCTTCTCCGGCCGCTGGAGCGTCACCGGCGGCTCGCCGGACAACGCCAACAACTACGAGGCCATCTTCCTGCCCCCCGGCACCACCGGCCCGGTGCAGATCACCGTCACCGCCTTCAACATCGCGGGCAACGGCGTGCCCAACGTGGGGGATGGCACCGACCAGGACTTCGCGCTGGTGTGCTACAACTGTGCGGCCACGCCCGACTTCACCGTGGCGGTGACGCCTGCGACGCAGGCCATCTGTGCGCCGGCCGATGCCGTCTACACCGTCAACCTGACGGATCTCAACGGCTTCGCCGACCCCGTGGCTCTCAGCGCCAGCGGCCATCCGGCCGGCACCACGGCGACCTTCAGCCCCAACCCGGTCACGCCGCCCGGCAGCAGCACCTTGACCGTCGCTGACACCGGCGCAGCAGCCGCCGGCACCTACACCATCACCGTCACCGGCACCTCGGGCGCACTCAACCGCCAGGCCACAGCCTCCCTGACCGTCTCCACGGCCGCGCCGGCCGCGCCGGCCCTCACCGCGCCGGCCGACGGCAGCGTGGGCATCCTCACCACGCCCACCTTCACCTGGGTCGCGGCCGCGCAGGCGGTCTCCTACGACCTGCAGGTGGCCACCGACCCCGCCTTTGCCAACATCGTGGTCAACCAGGCCGGGCTGAGCGGCACCAGCTACGCCCTCACCAGCCCGCTTGGCGGCGGCACCGCACACTACTGGCGGGTGCGGCCGGCCAACGCGTGCGGCGCAGGCCCCTGGTCGGCCACCTGGGCCTTTGTCACCGCCACGGGGGGCAGCGCCTCCTTCTGCCGCGACCTCAACCTGGCCATCCCCGACAATGACCCCGCGGGCGTGACCGACACGCAGACCGTTCCCGCCAGTGGGCTGATCACCGACCTGGACGTGCTGGTGCAGGCCACCCACTCGTGGGTAGGGGACCTGCTGTTCACCGTGCGCAACGTGGGGACGAGCACCAGCGTGGTGATCGTGGATCGGCCGGGGGTGCCGGCCAGCACCTACGGCTGCAGCAACAACCACATCAATGCCACCCTGGACGACGCCGCCGCGCTGCCCGTGAAGGACCAGTGCGCGCCCAGCAGCAACGCCACCCCGCCGCCGTACGCCATCGACGGGACCTTCCAGCCCAACAACCCGCTGAGCGTGTTCAACGGGCAGGAGCTGGCAGGGACGTGGACGATGAACGTCAGCGACCGGGCGGGGGCCGACACCGGCAGCCTGACCCGCTGGTGCCTGATTGCGACCTACGGCACGCCGCTGAGCGCGGACTTCAGCGACCTGGCCAACAGCTACGGCGTGGCGTGGCACACGGGAGCCGGCGCGCTGCGGCTGGGGCCGGCATGGACGGCGGACAGCAGCTTCCTGCCCGGTGCGGACGACGCCAGCGACGACGGGATCAGCTTCCCCGACGGGTTTGCGGCGGGGCAGACGGTCACGGTGCGTGCGGGGGTGCAAGGGACGCCGGCCAACGGCCGCTGGCTGCGGGTGTGGTTCGACTGGAACGCGGACGGCGCGTTCGGCGCGGGCGAGCTGGCCATCGACGCGGCGGTGAGCGACGGGGTCAACGACTTCAGCGTGGCGGTGCCGGGTGGGCTGACGGCAGCGGTGGCCTATCGGGCGCGGCTGTACGACAGCGCGGCTGCGCCCGGCGGCACTGCCACCGGTGCGGCCGCCGGCGGCGAGGTGGAGGACGGCGCGACCCCGGCGCCGTGCGCGGCCCCCGGTGCGGTGACAGGGGTGGCGATCACGGCCCTCAACAGCAGCGAGGTGCAGGTGACGTGGAGCGCGGCCGCCGGTGCGGATCACTACGAGGTGTGGTATGCGGCGGACGCGCCCTACTTCACCCCTGGCGCCGACTGCGGCAACCCGGCGCCGTATGGCTGCGCCGTGCGCACCACGGCCGACTTCACCCATGCGGTGTTGGGCGATCCGGCCGCCAACCACAGCTATGTGGTGCGGGCGGTCAGCGCCTGCGGCGGGATGTCAGCCCCTGGCTCCCCGCGCGTGGGCGAGTTCGAGTTCGACCTGACGCCGGGCACGCCCTAACCCAGACGCGCCAGTCGGCTTGATCAGCGAGAGAGCCCGGCTTCACCAAGCCGGGCTCTTTTGTTGCAGCAAGGTCTATCTGGGTGGTCTCCCTGTAGAGTGTGACCAGGTGTTTCACCGCGGAGAACGCTGAGCTCGCAGAGATTTTGCTTCGCTCTCGGCGGTCTCTGCGCGCTCGGCGGTTGAAACAGGGTCGCTATTCTCTTGACAACGCCTGACAGGGATACTGCCTCTATCTGGCGGCCGGCAACATGGGGGCCAGAGCAACCTCACAACGTTACCACACCAAAAGACCAACGTCATCAATATAGGATAGGAAAATCCAGAAACTCAGACAGCTCACCGCCTGGTGACGGCCCATCGCCGGTTGCTAACCTGAAAATCGCCGCCGGACGTGCCAGGCACCCTCTCAGGTGCCTGGCACGTGCACACGAGCTTGTTTTCACGGCACGTTGTGCGCCAACCGGCGCATGGGCAACTGTAATGCAATCCGTAACGTTGACTCGTCATTCTCAGGCTGACGGGATCAACGGGTATAGGAGGTGTTCGATGAAGAGAAGAATTTCGTCTTTCGGCTGGCTTGTTGTGCTCGCAGGGGTGCTGTTGGCCGTACAGCCGTTCTCGGCGCTGGCTGCGGCCGAACCGTGGCCCAGCACAAGCATTTGGCCCGACAATAGCTCCAGCGACACATACGCTTACAAAATGTTCGTCTCGGGCACACCAACCCCGGTGCGCGATGTCAATGGAGACGAAAGTCCCACCTCAACCGATGTGTCGTCCCATGGTGCCAGTGACACGGTAGGGGATTGGAATTCAGCTTATTTCTATGCCTCCAGCAACAACCTGTTCTTTCGGCTGCTGCTCAACGATGACCCCAGCGGCCCGCCCGGAGATTGGGCTCAATACAGCTGGCTGGTAGAAATCGACGTCAACGGGGACGGCACGACCGACTGGCGAGTGGGCATTGCTGGGGTAGACGAACAGGTCTACGCCACCTGCCTGACGACGGACAACTCCACCACCCGTTCAGCCAACCCGGCCAATGGCTACACCCGCAAAGTCAGCACCGGTGTGACAGGACCCTCCAGCGGTAAAACGATGTACTACGCCGATTGGCAGATCGAGTTGAGCGCGTTGAACGACGGGGCGGGCGGCTGCCCGGACATCAATCCCTCGACCCCCATCCGGCTCTTCTACGGCACATCAGCTAACGGCCAGGTGGGCGGACCTGTAAACAAAGATTTCTTCACGGGCAGCAGCGTGAACTACACCAATATGACTTACGTCAGCGCCAGTGAACCACTGGCAGTCACCCTGGCCGCCTTCACCGCCGATGCAACCGCCGACGGCGTCATCCTGACCTGGGAGACCGTCGCCGAGACCGACAACGCCGGGTTCAACCTGTATCGGGCGGAGTCGGAGGCCGGGCCATGGGCGCAACTCAACGAAGCCCTCATCCCCTCCGCCGCGCCCGGCTCCAGCACGGGCCACGTCTACACCTACACCGACACAACCGTCGAGCCCGGCGCCACCTACTGGTACATGCTGGAGGACGTCGCGCTAGACGGCACGGCCACACGACACGCGCCGGTGCAGGTCACGGTGGGCGAGCCCACTGCGCTGCGGCTGACCAGCTTCCGCAGCGCTCCCTTCGTCGTGACGACTTCAGCCGTTCCCTTTGTAGTGACGGCTCTAGTCGTCCTGGTCGTCTTCGTAATGAAGACCTATAAGAAAACAATCCGGTGAACGGCCCGGCCCGGCCGTCGGAGTAGCCCCGAAAGAGCAGGCCCACAGGATCTCGCCGGTCCTGTGGGCCTCGCTCTTGTTTCCCCTGGCTGCACTTTTGTGGTATGCTGTGCCCGTCGTGCGGCGCTGCCAGGCCGACGGCACAAAGTTCACCACAGGAGCAGCCACATGTTCAAGAAGACCCTGGGCATCATCGTGCTCGCAGGCCTGGTGCTCTTCGGCCTGATCCAACTGATCCCCTACGGACGCAGCCACACCAACCCGCCTGTCATCCAGGAACCGAACTGGGACTCGCCCCAGACCCGGGACCTGGCCCGGCGCGCCTGCTTCGACTGCCACAGCAACGAAACGGTCTGGCCGTGGTACAGCCACATCGCACCCGTCTCCTGGCTGGTCCAGCGCGATGTGGACGAAGGCCGCGAGAACATGAATTTTTCCGATTGGGGCGATTACAGCGTGCGAACAGACAAGGTGATCCGGCAGATCCAGGAAGGGAAGATGCCGCCGCGCTTCTATCTCCCCCTGCATCCTGAAGCCAGGCTCTCGCCGACCGAGCAGGCCGCGCTCATCGAAGGATTGCGCAGAAGCCTGGACTGAGGCCGGCCATCCGGCAATGACTTCGCCCGGGGCAGCTCAAGGGAGAGCTTCCTGAACGATCCTGCCGGTCAGCTCACCGATCAAAACCATAGCAGCGGGGGAAAGGCCCTCCGGCGCAGCAACGGCGCTGATCCCCTCCCCGAACACCCGCTGCCATGTGCGGCCATCATCTCGAGAGAGCCAGGCAACGTCGTCGCAGAGGGCCAGGATATCGGGCTGCGCGGGGTAGGCGGAACCCAACAGCACCCCGTTGATCGCGCCTGACAGGCACCCCTCGCCCAATACCTCCCACGACCGGCCTCCGTCGGCCGAGCGCCACAGCCCGGCCGCATCGGTGCCCGCAAAGATGACGAGGTCAGGCCCCGCTCCCAGGGCCAGGCTCAAGACCGGCCCGGCTTCGGCCAACGGCTCTACCTCGCGCCAGGCCCGACCCTCGTTGGTGCTCCGGTAAAGGCCGGTCTCGGTGCCGACGAACAGCGTCTCGTCCCGGGCAAAGCGCGGGGAAATGGCCAGCGCCAGGCAGCGCAGGTCCAACAGGCCGAAGTTCCACGCGTGCCAGCTCCGCCCGCGGTCGGCCGAACGGAAGACCCCGTCCTCCAGGGTCCCGGCGAACACCTGACCGTCCTCTTCGTACGCGGGTGAGACCGCCAGACAGCTCACGGTGGGCGGCGGCAAGGGAAGCGGGATCGCCTCCCACGTGGCCCCGTGATCGTGGGAACGCAACACACCCCCGGCCACCCCGGCAAAAGCTGTGCCATCGGCCCGAAACGCCGGCGACAACGCCAGGGCCAGCGCCGTCAGCGCTCCCTGGCCCTGTAACCGCACCTCGACCGGTTGCCAGGTGACGCCGTGATCGGTGGAGCGGTACAGGCCGGACTGCCGGGCTGCGAAACACAGGCCGTCAACCGCAAAGGCGGGCGATGCCGCCAAGGTATAGACATAATCCTGAGCAATGTTCATGGGTTGTACACCTGAACGGGGTGACGATGATGCACCAGGACGTCGGTGGTCAGCGCCAACCCGGCGCCGGTGATGGCGCGCCAGGCCGCCGACCGCTGGGCAGCGGCGGAATCCAGGACGCCGGCCTGCGCCATCTCGACCACCCGGCCGCTCAGCACATCAAAGCCGTGCCCGGCACCCGCATGGGCCAGCCGGGCCAGCACTGCGGCCGGCTCGTGACCGGCGTTGGCAGCCAGAACCCGCAACGGCTCCGCCAGGGCGTCGGATACGATGCGCAGCGCGACACGCACATCGGGATCGGCTTCGGCTGCCAGCGCTTGGGCCAACGGCTGCTGACAGGCCAGCAACGCCGTGCCGCCCCCGGGGATCACCCCCTCGAGCAGCGCGCCCCGCACCGCCTCGGCCGTCCGCTCGACAAGTTCCTTGCGGAAGTTCGCCGCCGACTCGGTGGCCGCGGCCAGCCACAGGATGGCGGAACCGCCCATCAGTTTGCCGATACGCTCGCGCAGGCGTTTGCGTTCTTCGGGCTCGGACACACGCGCGTAAGCAGCGCGTAAGCTGGCAATGTGGGCGCGCAACGCGCGCGGGTCGCCACGGCCACCCACAATGCCGAAGTAGTCACGGGTTGCCCAGGCCGTGCGCGCCCGGCCAAAATCGGCTGCGGTCAACCGGGCCAATTCGCCCTCAGCATGGGCAGGGAAGACCCGTGCGCCGGTCAGATGAGCCAGGTCCTCCTGGGCGGCGCTCCCCTCGGCCAGGGTGCCGCCCGGCCGCTTCACCGCCAGCACGCGCAACGCGCCGGCTCGATTATTGGCCAGCAACAGGCTCATGGCACGCTCTGCGATGCGGTTGGCCACGATCACCAGGGCCCGATGGCCCGCATCGGCTGCGGCGCGCAGCACAGGCACCAGTTCGTCCGCCTCTTCAAAGGAGAGATCGCTGTTGAAAATCGCCGGGTTCTCCAGCTCAACCCGTGCCCCGGGCTGACCGTCCACCATCAGCCAGGAGAGGACCCCGCCCTGCCAGTAGACCCCCTCGACGTACTCCCGTTCCAGATCACGGCCGCGCTCGGTGCGCACCTCCAACTGGCCGTACTCCCCGATGATATCGAAGATCTCGGCCAGGCGGTCGGCCAACGCCTCCTCGCCGCAGACAGCCAGCGCTACCCGGCGCAGCATCTCGCGTCCTGCCACGGGCATGGCCTGCCGCGCCAGCGCATCGGCGACGATCCGCGCGGCCGATTCCAGGCCGAAACGCAGGCGCATAGCGTTGCCGCCCGCGGCCAGGTACGCCAGGCCGCGATCGAAGACCGCCTGAAACAACACCGCGGCCGTGGCAGTAGCGTCCCCTTCACGCTCGTATTGCTGCCACAAGAGCTGACGAAGGAACATCGCACCGGCGTCTGCATCGCGGTCGGGGAGCTGTATGATGCGACGGGCGATCACGGCGCCGTTGTCCAGGATCTCGGGCGGGCCGATGGTCGCGCGCGGCAACACCACGACACGCGGCAACGGCCCCAGGGTGGGCCGGATCGCGGCCACCAACGCATCAATCCCGCGCTTGAACCCCTGGGCCACCTGGGGCTGGAACACCACGCCCGGCAACGAAGGCGACGTAGAAACGGTCTGAATTTTGCGCAACGGCTGCTCCAACAGGTGAAATCTGAGGTAAGTATAAGGTCAAACGAAACCGGACGCAAACCGGCCACAAGAAGCCCAGCGACTGGAAGTCACGGCTACCGTTGCGAAGTCGGCCTCCGCCGACTGCCCCGAGCCTGCGCAGGCAGGCTTTGCACCGGTAGCTGCGGTTTCCAACCGCCCGGTAACTGACCGAGTAACTACCCGACGTTCGCCCTGAATGGCGCCCGCATGGTACAATAGCGCCATGACGGACACATCCCTGGAATTGACGGATTACGATCGCGGCTTGGTGGCCGGTGAACGAGGGCCGGGTGTGCGCATGGCGATGGCCATCATCGTGCGCATGGCTCAGGTGCAGCGCGCCCGGCGGCTGCTGGACATCACCATGGCGCACATAGACAGCGCATTGTACATGGGCGAGGCTACCCTGGCGTTCGCCGAGCGGCTGGCGGAACAGGGCGCGCGCGTGGTGGTGCCCACCACCCTCAACGTCAGCGGGGTGGATGAGCGCGGCTGGCGTGACTGGCCGGTGCCGCCCGATTGGGCCGAAAAGGCCCATCGTCAGATGCTGGCCTACCAGGCCATGGGCTGCCGCCCCACCTTCACCTGCGCACCTTATCAGACGGAACCCCGGCCCCGCTTTGGCCAGCAAATCGCCTGGGGTGAGTCCAGCGCGATCGTCTTCGCCAATTCGGTGCTGGGCGCCCGCACCGAGCGCTACCCGGACCTGCTGGATATTTGCGCGGCCATCACGGGACGGGTGCCTGCGGTAGGGCTGCACCTGACCGAAAACCGGGCAGGGCAGCTCTGGGTGCGGCTACACGGCATCCCGACGGCGCTCCAGGCGGCAGATGACTTCTATCCGGTGCTGGGCCACCTGTTGGGGAAGCTGGCCGGGGATCGCATCCCGGTGGTGACCGGCCTGGAAGTCATCCCCTCCGAAGACCAGCTCAAGGCATTGGGCGCGGCCGCCGCCTCCTCAGGCGCAGTGGCGCTGTATCATCTGGTCGGCATCACGCCCGAAGCGCCCACGCTGGAAGCTGCGTTTCAGGGCCGGCCGGTCGGCCCCATCGTTGACGTGGACCTGCCGCGCCTGGCCGCCGCACGGCGTGAGCTCAGCACCGGGGCAGAGGACCGGCTGGATCTGGTGGTGCTGGGCAGCCCGCATTTCTCCCTGGCCGAGTTCCGCCGGCTGGCTCCCCTGCTCTCCGGCCAACGCTGCCACCCCGATGTGCGTTTCCTGGTGACCACCTCGCGCGGGGTGGCGCTGCTCGCCGAACGCGCCGGGCTGCTCGCGCCGCTGCGGGCGTTCGGCGGGACGATAACCGTGGACACATGCATCTTGACGAGCCCCATGTTGCCTCCCGAGGTGAAAACGATCATGACCAACTCGGCCAAGTACGCCTACTACGCTCCGGGGATGCTGAAAGTGGGCGTGGCATTCGGCACGCTGGAAGAGTGCGTCCGGTCGGCGGTTGCCGGCCGGGTGATCCGGGACGAAAGCCGATGGGACGCGTGATGCAGGGCCGGCCGCTGGTGGCCGGGGAAGCCCGCGGCGAACTGCTGGTCAGCGACGAACCGCTGAGCTTCTGGGGTGGTTACGATTACGTGACCGGGGAGATCATTGACCGGCGCCATCCTCTGTCCGGGCAAAGCGCAGCGGGCCGGGTGCTGGCCATCCCCTTCACGCGCGGCTCCAGCACCACGACTGCTGTGCTGTTGGAAGCGGTGCGCGCCGGCACTGCCCCGGCCGCCATCCTGGTGGCCGGCAACGATCCTTTCCTGGCCCTGGGCTCCATTGTCGCGGACGAGATGTACGGTCGGCCTGTGCCGGTGGTTGCGCTGGCGCCGGAAGACTTCGCTGCGCTACGGACTGGGGATCGTGTCCACATCCTGCCGGACGGCACAATCTTGGATAGCGACGCCTCGGCGTCGCTTTAGGACAACGCCAGCTCGTTGCGACGCTCCGAAAGAGTCATCTCCGCCGGTAGCGCACGCGCGTGGGCGAGGGCCGAACGGCGCCCAAGCCGTAGACCGGCCTGGGGTCCCGGTCCAGCAACTCCAGATCAAACTGCTGGAAGAGCAGTGCGGTGATCACCATCATCTCGTTGTTGGCGAAGTTCACCCCCGCACAGCGATGGGTCCCTCCGCCGAAGCCGATCAGAGCAAAGCGGTGCTGGGCATCCTCGGCCCGGCCTGGCGCGTAGCGCAGCGGGTCAAACCGCTCCGGGTCGCGGAACACTGTGGGCAGCCGGTGGGCAAACCCGGCCGCCACCGTCACCAGCCAGCCTTTGGGCACCACGTAGTCGCCCACGTCCAGGTCCTCTTCCACATAGCGCATCAGCAGATCGGCCGAAGGGTGCAGCCGCTCGATTTCACGCACCGACCAGGCCAGGTGTTGCATCTGCCGCAAGAGGCTGCCCTCGATGCGCGTCCCAACGGGCAGATACTGCGCAATCTCTTCCTCCACCCGCTGCCGCGCGTCGGGATGGCGCAACAGCTCGATGATGGTCCAGGCGGCCTGCCCGGCGGTTGTCTCATGTCCGGCGAACATCAGCGCGCGGATCAAGCTGCTGATGGTCTCGTCGTCCATGGGCTGGCCGTCCTTCAACCGGCCGTTGACGAAGTCCTGCAGAAAGTCATCGTACCTCTCAGGGTTGCGTCGCCGCTCAGCGATGATGGGCGCCAGGATGGCGCGCATCCTGGCTTTGGCCCGGTCGCGGCGGATGTTCCTGGGCAACGGCCAGTCGGGCGGGGTCACCAGGTCAATGCTTTTGCCCAGGATCGCATACTGCTCCCAGAACTCGCGGCCGGCGCGACGCTGGAAGTCTTCGCCCATCAAGGCGTAGCCGGCCACGTTCTGCACCAGCTTGCCGGTCTCGGCGGTGATGTCCATCTCGCCGGCATCGCCCAGGCTGTCTAGCCACCGCTGCACCACGTCTTGCATGATGCGGACGTACTGTGCCATCTTCTGGCCGGTAAACGGCGCATAGAGGATGGGCCGCTGCTGCTGATAGGTCTCTTTTGAGGCCAGAAACGCCACGGCGCCCAGAGCAGCAGCCAAACTCCGATAAGGCTTGTCCATAGACAACTTCTTGTCCGTCTCGGTGAAAAAGATCTGGTGCAGGTCAGGGCCGATCAGCGCGGCCACAGGCTGCGGGCCCAACCGGAATCCGAAGACCGGCCCATAGGTTTCGTACCCCCGGCGGAACAGCGCAACACGGTCGCGGTTGAAATCAAACACGTTCCCGACCAGGGGCAGGCCGGGCAACATCGGGGGAGTCGGTTTTGTCATATCATGATCTCCTATTGTAGTAACGCCAGCGTCTCAACGGACGCCGCAGCTTGCTGCGGCCCGGGGCAAGCCCCGGCGTCCAGCATCTCAACGGACGCCGCAGCTTGCTGCGGCCCGGGGCAAGCCCCGGCGTCCGGATGTTCAAGGCAAGACGGGATACTCTGCCTGTGCGGCATACACCACGCCGACCAGCCCTGGCCCCGTGTGCGCGCCGAGTACCGGCGCGATAGACGAGGTCGGCAGCCAGGCGCACGGGAATTGCTGGTCAATCAACCGACGCAGCTGCTCGGCTCCCTCTGGGTTATTGGCGTGCATCACCTGAACGCGCAAGGGCGTACCCGGCGCGTGATCTTGTGCGATCACGCTAACCAGTTTCGCCACGGCGCCGGCGAAGCTGCGCGCCCGATCGCGCTGAAAATACCTGCCGTCCTCTTTGCTCACGCCGATGATAGGCTTAAGATTCAGGATCGAAGCCAATAGCCCTTTGAGGTGGCTGATGCGACCGCCGTGAATGAGATATTTCAGATCGGGGAGAGTGAAGATGGACGTGGTCGCGTCCCGCACCTGGCGCACCAATTGCTGAACCTGCTCGACCGTCCAGCCGGCCCTGGCGGCGCGCGCCGCAGCCTCTACCTGCCAGCCCTGAGCGCCGGACAGGGTGAAGGAGTCAATCACGGTGATGCGCGCCTCCGGCACCATCTTGGCCGCCTCCACCGCCGTGTTGCAAGTGCCGCTCAGGCCGGATGAGATGTGCACCGACACGATCTCAGGATCGCGCTGCGCCAGTTCGCGATAAAGCGCCGCAAACTCGCCCGGCGACGGCAGCGACGTGGTCGGCATCCCTTGAGAGGACGCCAGTAGCGTGTAGAATTCCTCAGGCTCGATGTCTACACCGCTGATGTACGAGCGGCCGTCCAATGTAATGGTCAGAGGGACGAAGTGGATGTCCAACCCCTCAAGCTGTTGGGGTGCCAGATCGGCCCCCCGGTCGGTTACAACGATCATATTCCTTCTCCGTACTGTCGTATTTGGGCGGTATCTACCGCTGCGCCACCGGCTGCTGGCGCAGCAAGGCCGGGCCGACCCGGTCAATGATCCACCCGAACAATGGCTCAACCCATGGCGCCACGCGTAACCAGTTGGGCACATAGGCCACTCGTTGCGGCCGCCGTAGCAACGCCAGGACCCTGGCGGCAACCTGTTCCGGGCTGATGGCGAACCGTTCCCCTGGGATGCGCCGGCCGCTGGCCTGGCCCGCCGCCCGGTCGTAGAACTCGGTCTGCACCGGCCCAGGCCGCACCAGACTGACCCGCACTGCCGTGTTGTGAAGCTCCCGGTACAGCGCGGTGGTGAAGTTGTCCACGAAGGACTTGGTCGCGCCATACAGGGCGATGCCTTGTTCGGGCAGACTACCGGCGACGGAGCTGATGTTGATGATATGGCCCGCCCCGCGCGCCTGCATGTCACGTAAGGCCAGCAGAGTCAGATGCGCCAGCGCGATCATGTTTGTCTGGATCATCTCTCGCGCCACATCCCAGGGCATCTCGCTGCCGTAGCCGTACCAGCCCAGGCCCGCGCTGTTGACCAGGATGTCCACTGTACCGCCCAGCTCGCGCGCCTGTGCCAGCACGCGCCCGCGTTCGGCCTCGTCGGTCAGGTCGGCGGCAATGGCGTGCGCCTCGCCCCCGTTCCGGCGGATCTCATCGGCCAGCAGCTCCAGGCGCTCGGCCCGCCGGGCCACCAGGACCACACGCGCGCCCTGGCGTGCCAGCGCACGCGCCACCGCCGCGCCGATGCCACTGGACGCGCCTGTGATCAAGGCCGTCTTTCCGGCCCACTCCAACCCGTGACGTCCCGCCAGATGGCGGCGCCAATGGGGCGACTGCGCCAGCAACGAGCGCCGCACCATCGGTTTGAACAGGCGCACGAAGACTAACCGCGGCCCGAGCAGCTTCCTCATGTCGCGCAGATAGTCGTCCAGGGTGCGCGTCTGATAACGCAGCAACCGCTGGCTTTCTTCGGTGTCCAGCCAATCGGTAGCGAAAGGCGTGGTGGCGAACGCTTCGGCCGGGAGCATCTCCAGCCCCATGGCACCCATGATGCGCGCCACCATGTCGCCGAAGATATGCTGGCAGCGCGGGCCGCCGCCGATCAACAGCGTCTTGCCCCAAATGGCGTCGCTGCTCACTGCGTTGGCCAGCGCCAGCCCCACATCACGGGTGTGGACGAACTCCATGCGGTTATCCAACGGCACGTCGAACATGCCGGGGTCGAGCTTAAGCGCCAATGGAAATGTGGCCGCCAGCCGCAAGATGGCCCATTGAAGGCCCGATGCGCGGATCATCTCCTCGCACGCGGCCTTATGGCGCGCGTAGTGCTCGATCGGATGGATCGGCTCGTCGGCAGTGCGGGGCGGGGGCAGATGTTGTGTGCGGCCATAGACGTGCAGGGAAGACGTAAACACCAGCTTGGGCGGCACAGGCTGCATTTGCATCGCCTGGATCAAGTTGCGCGTGCCGCCCACATTGACCGCCTCGGCGAAGTCGGGACGTAGCTCCGACTCGACACCAGTGCGCGACATCTTGGGGATGATAAACGCCACGTGAAGCACGACATCCACGCCGGCCACCGCCGCTACCAGATCGGCCGGAACGCGCAGATCGCCCCAGACGACCTCGACGCGGCCGCGATAACGTCGGGCGGTACGTTCGTTGGCCGGCGTGCGCAGATCGAAACAGCGGACAGCGTGCCCCTGTTCAAGTAGCGCTTCGATGGCGCTGCCGCCGACATTCCCGAATGCGCCTGTAAGTAGAACTTTCATGGTGAACCTCGCTAACGGAAAAAGTAAGATAAGCGCTCGGACGCATTCGGGGACATCGGTTGGCTCATCGGCCAGCTAACCCCTCCAACAACAAACGCATAGATTGTTCGGCCGCCTGGCTCCAATCGGCGCCGGACGGGTCCAATGCGGCCTGCACTACCAGGCCCACCCCCAGCGACACAATGGCCAGCGCCGCAACATCCGGGTCTACGGGCCGCAACGAGCCGTCGGCGACCCCCTCCCGCACCAGCGCCGCAAACGCGGCCCGGAACCGCCGGTACGGCTCGATGGTGGCCTGCCACACCTGGGGATCTTTCGCCGCCTGGCGCCAGAACTCCAGGAACATAGGGACCTGTCCGCCGGCCAGGGTGAACACCGGTTCCACCACCTGGGCCAGGCCGATCAACTGCTGACGGACCGTCTCGTGCGCGCTGCGCGTAGCGCGCAAGGGAACATCTACCTCCTGCAGCCACTCCTCCACCAGCGCGAGGAAGACCGCCTGTTTGCTGGGGAAGTGATGATAGAACGCGCCTTTGCTCACCCCGGCGCGCTCGCAGATTTCGGCCACGCCGGTGGCATCGAAGCCGACGCGCATGAAGCATTCAGCAGCCGCTGCAAGGATCCGGCCCCTGGTTTCGTTCCCCCGCTGTTGATGGGTCATGATGTCTCCGATTGGAAGATGCCCTGTCACTTCATGGCAAAGGAGAGGCAAAAAGATTAAACCGACCGGTCGGTTTGTATTATGCATCGAAAGCACGCGTTCGTCAAATATGCGCCGCCCCCGTTTGACGGCAACGCCAACACCCCATATACTCCAGTGCTGTAGAGGTGAACGATGGAACAAATCTGGCCACAAGATTGTCGCCTGGACGATGAAGGCATGCTCTGGATCGGCGGCTGCCCGGTGCGAGCGCTGGCCGATAGGTTTGGCACACCGCTCTATGTGTTCGACGAGGCCACATTGCGGAGCAGCGCCAGGGCCTACAAGTCCGCTCTGGCACACCATTACCCGGCGACCGCGCAAGTAGCTTATGCATCCAAGGCCTACCTCTGCACCGCCATCGCTCAACTTTTCGCCGAAGAGGGGCTGGACCTGGACGTGGTTTCCGGTGGCGAACTTTATGTCGCCCTGCGCGCCGGCTTCCCACCGGAGCGCATCCACTTCCACGGCAACAACAAATCGCGCGAGGAACTGCGCCAGGCCCTGGAAGCCGGCATCGGCCGCATCGTTGTGGACAACTTTCACGAACTGGCCATGCTTACGGAGTTTGTCGGGATTCAAGATTCAAGATTCAAGATTCAAGATTCAAGATTCCACATCCCACATCCCATCCCCATCTGGCTTCGCCTGGTACCGGGCATCAGCGCGCACACCCATCACCACATCCGTACCGGCCAGGAAGACACCAAGTTCGGCTTCTCCATTGCCTCGGGCGATGCGGCTCGTGCTGTGGCACAGGCGCTGGCCACGCCCGGCCTGACATTGGTCGGCCTCCACTGTCATATCGGCTCGCAGATCTACGAACCGGAGGCACTGGCTGCTGCAGCGGAACGCCTCATCGCGTTCGCAGCTGAGATGCGCGATCGCTACGGTTTTGCATTGCGGGAGCTGAGCCCCGGAGGCGGTTGGGGCGTGCCCATGACCGAGACCGATCCTCCCGCACCCGTGGAGTCCTACGTTGCAGCGGTAAGCGCAGCGGTGGTCACGGCCTGTCAACGGCATGGCCTACCCTTGCCCCACCTGGTACTGGAACCGGGCCGCTCGCTGGTCGCCCGGGCCGGCGTCGCACTTTATCGGGTGGGCGCGCGCAAGGAGATCCCGGGCGTCCGCACCTACGTCTCGGTGGACGGCGGCATGGCCGACAACATCCGGCCGGCGTTGTACGGGGCGAAGTATTGCGGATTGCGAGCGGCGCGAGGCGAGCCACGCAGCACGCAATATGCAGTACGAAATACGCAGTATGAAACCGTCACCATCGCCGGCAAGTTTTGCGAATCGGGCGATGTGCTGATCCGGGACATCGAACTGCCGCGGCTGGAACCGGGTGACCTCCTGGCGATCCCCATGGCCGGTGCGTATACCCTGGCGATGGCCAGCAACTACAACCTGGTCCCGCGGCCGGCTGTGGTGCTGGTCAACGATGGTCAGGCGCGGCTGATCCAGCGGCGAGAGACTTACGACGATCTGGTGGCACGCGATATCCCCCTGGACGAGCAGCCGGGCGACTGGGGGCAGCCGGGCGACTGGAAGTCGCAGCTACCTTTGCAAAGGCGGCCTGCGCCGCCTGACCCGCAGTCCACGACGGTGGACTTCGCAACGGTTGCCGCGGTTTCAACCGCCGGGCCCCAGCCCGACCCGCCCGACCCGCAGTCCACGACGATGGACTTCGCAACGGTTGCCGCGGTTTCAACCGCCGGGCCCCAGCCCGACCCGCCTGACCCGCAGTCCACGACGGTGGACTTCGCAACGGTTGCCGCGGTTTCAACCGCCGGGCCCCAGCCTCGCCTGCGCCCGTTCACCAAATACCACGCGCACGGCAACGACTACCTGGTGCTCGACCCGGCCGACTGGCCCGATCCGCCGGACGCAGAGGCCATCCGCCGCATTTGCGACCGGCATCGCGGGGTCGGCGCAGACGGCGTGCTGTGGGGGCCGACCGCACCCCCAACCCCTCTCCTGCGAGGAGAGAGGAGCAAAGATTCCCCCTTCCCTGGCAGGGAGGGGGGGCAGGGGGGTAGGTCCCTCCCTGGCTGGGATAGAAGTTCGGGGGGTGGGTTCGCCCTCCGCCTTTTCAACCCCGACGGCGGGGAGTTCGAGATCAGCGGCAACGGGCTGCGCATCTTCGCCCGCTATCTGTGGGATCAAGGGCTGCCGGCCGGGCCCCATTTCACCATCGAGACGCCGGCCGGGCCGGTGGTCGCACATGTGCTGGACGCCAGGGGCGAGCGCATCTCCCTGGAGATGGGGCGGCTGTCGTTTCGCGGCGACGAGATCGGGCTGACCGGCCCTGCGCGGGAGGTAATCGAAGAGGAGATCGAGATCGCAGGCCAAAGGCTGCGCATCACCGCTGTTTCCATCGGCAACCCGCATTGCGTGGTGTTTGTGGAAAACATCCCCTTCCAGGTTCCCCAAGGGCCCGAAGGGCTCGTCCATCTGGCACAGACCCTGGGCCCCGAGCTGGAGCGGTTGCCGCTCTACCCGCACCGTACCAACGTCCAGTTCGCCGAGGTTGTTGATCGGCACACGTTGCGCATGGCGATCTGGGAGCGGGGCGCCGGGTACACGCTGGCTTCGGGCACCTCGAGCTGCGCGGCCGCAGGCGCGGCCATCCGCACAGGCCGCTGCCTCAACCCGGTCACCGTGCGCATGCCCGGCGGCGAAATGCTGGTCGAGGTGTCCGCCGACTGGTCGGTGCGGCTGACCGGCGCGGTGGCCTTTGTGTGTCGCGGAGAGTGCGCCGTGATGTGAGGTACTACGTACTGCGTAGTGCGTAGTGCGTACTGCGTACTGCGTACCGCGTAGTGCGTAGCCGCTGCGCAATCCAGGCCCTTTACGGACAGTACGCAATACGCAGTACGTTCTACGTTATGTTGTGCGCTTCACCCGCACCTGGCTCAAACAGAACATCGCCAGGGCCAGGAAGACGGCCGTGAAGGGCCAGATCACGCGGTAGCTGGTCAGGTCCACCAGGGCGCCGGCCAGGATCGGACCGGTGATGGCAGCAGCCGACGATGCGAAGTAGTACAGGCCAGTGTACGCGCCGATGCTGCCCGACCTGGACAGATCGTAGACCATGGGCAGGGAATTGATGTTGATCAATGCCCAAAAGGCGCCCATGATTGCCAGCAGGATGAGCAAAGCGAGCTGGCTGCGCATCGAGAAAGCCAGCAAGGTGCCGGCGATCATCCCGGCCAGGCCGACCAGGATAGTCGGCTTGCGGCCAAACCGGGTGGCGATCAGGCCGCTGGGGATCGAGAACAGGATCAAGGTGGCAGCGAACGCGGTCAACATCTGGGTACCCGTGCCTACCGGCACGCCCAGGATCTCCCGTGCATAGAGGGTGAAGAACGCCTCGGTCGCGTTCCAGCCCACAAACCAGGAGAAGATCGCGCCTAGCAAGAAAAGGCCGCTGTGATCGGGGTCGGTCGCCACCTGCCTGACGTTCTCCCACAGCGTCGGCTCGTGGACGTCTTGGGCGGCAGCAGGGTCAACCGCCGGCTCTTGCACCCGCCACAGGACGATAGCGATGGCGATCAACATGACCGCAGCGCCGAAGATGAACGGGATAGGCACGCCGATCTTGTACAACGCGCCGCCGGTGAAGAGCGCGATGGCGCCGCCGACGCCGCCCATCAGATTGATGACGCCGTTGGCCTTGCTGCGCTCGGCCGGGTTGAACAGATCGCCAAGATAAGCGATGGTGGGAGAGCGAAACAGGGCCATGCCGATGTTGGTGCCCAGGATGGCCAGCGCGATGAGCACGAAGTTGTGCCGCACAAACGGGACCAGGATGAAAAACACGGCCGCCAGCGGCGCACCCAACATCAGCCACGGCTTGCGCCGGCCGAAACGGGTATGGGTGCGGTCAGATCGGCTGCCGACCCAAGGTTGGACAAAGAGATTTATCAGATTATCCCAAGTGAGGATGAACCCGACCACTGCTGCGCTGAGGCCGAGATCCTTCAGCATGGGCGGGATCAGACTGTTGAACAAGGGCCAGATAATGCTGATGCCGAAAAAGCCAAAACCGAGGATGAACGTGCTGCGCCAGGGGAAGGGTCGTTCGGGCATGTCGAAGGCTCCTTTCTTTGATGTAAACAGAACTGTGCGACGACGTCGCCATCTTACCACAACCTGAACGGAGTGCCAATGACAGATCATCGCAACCACAAAGAGAACCACCGTGTGGTCGTCACGGGCCTGGGGGTGCTATCCCCGCTGGGTTTGAACACAGCAGATACCTGGCAGGCGCTGATCGAAGGCCGATCGGGCGTGGAGGCCATTACCGCTTTCGATGCCAGCGCGCTCCCCTCCCGGGTGGCTGCTGCGCTGAAAGGATTCGATGCCGGCCGATACATGGACGCAAAAGAGGCCCGCCGGTACTCGCCCTTCATCCAGTACGCGCTCATCGCTGCCATGGAGGCGATTGCCCAGGCCCGCCTCGATTTGACGCAGGAAGACCTCAAACGCGTCGGGGTGGAGGTCGGCAGCGCGCTGGGCGGGGTGCAGATCATCGAAGAGCAGCGCCTGGTGCTGGAGAACCGGGGGGTGCGGGCGGTGAACCCGACCATGTTACCGGCGGTGCTGATCAACTCGGCCGCGTGCGCGATTGCTATCCGCTACGGCATCCTGGGCCCCGTCAGCGCGCCGGTGGCCGCCTGTGCGACCGGCGCGGTGGCGATCGGGGAGGCGGCACGGCGGCTGATGCGCGGCGACGCCGATGTGATGATCGCCGGAGGAAGCGAAAGCGTGATGACACCGCTGGGACTGGCCGTCTTCGGCCGGTTGGGTGCGCTCTCTACCCGCAACGGCACCCCGGAGCGCGCCTGTGCCCCCTTCTCGGCCGACCGCGACGGCACGGTGGTGGGCGAAGGGGCAGCCGTCATGGTGTTGGAGACGGCAGAGCACGCGTTGGGCCGCGGGGCGACGATCCTGGCCGAGCTGGCCGGCTATGGCCTGACGTCCGACGCATTTCACCTGGTGGCGCCGGCGCCCGACGGTGCCAGCGCTGCGCGGGCGATGACCCAGGCCCTGGAATCTGCCGGGCTGAGCCCCGCCGAGGTGGATTACATCTGCGCGCACGGCACCGGGACACCCTTGAACGACGTCTCCGAGACTGCAGCCATCAAGCTGGCTTTGGGCGAACACGCCTACCGCACCCCGGTCAGTTCCATCAAAGGCGCGATGGGACACATGCTGGGGGCTGCCGGTGCGATCTCCGCCGTGGCCGCGGTGCAGGCCATTCGGACGGGCGTGCTCCCGCCCACCATCAACTACGATCGCCCCGACCCGCAGTGCGATCTGGATTACGTGCCCAATGTGGCCCGCCGGGCAACCGTGAACGCGGCGCTGGTCAACGCCTTCGGGTTCGGCGGCCAAAACGCATCGCTGGCGTTCCGACGCTGGATGCCATAACGGGAAGCGGCTACAGCGGTCATCCCGCGGCAACGGGAGCGCCGACCAGCACCGGCCGGGCGCGCCACCGCAACCAGGCCGTCTGCGCCAGCGTGGCTATTACCATGCCGGCCAGCCCGACGTACAGGCCGATGAGCTGGCCCCAGGCCACACCTGCGAAGAGCACCGTCGCGCTGGTCGCCAGGAAGACCGCCACCGACTCGGTGATGCCGCGGGTGCGCCGGCTGTGCAGGATTGCGCCCTGATACCAGCTTTGCAGCGCGCTGAGCGCGGGCATGGGCAACGCCACCCACAGGCCCGCGCGCGCCAGCGCGGCCAGTTCAGGCGGCAGCGCCGAGACTCGTTGGAACCACAGCGCGCTCAACGGCGTGGCAGCTACCAGGGCCAGCACGCCGGTGGTGCCCAAGGCCAGAAAGAGCGTAAAGCGGCGCAGCGCCGGCCGCGCCCCGGGCTCGTCCAGCAACGCCACCACCACCTCGTTGAACGCGATCCCCAGCCCGCGGGCCATGAACACCAACCCGGTCACCACCGGCCATGCAGCCAGTGACGACAGCGCCTGCGGCATCCGGCTCAGCGCCGCGCTGCCGATGGGCTGGGCCAGCAACGTCAGCAGCGAGGTGAAGACCAGCGGAATGTAGAATGCGAAGAACGCCCCGTAGGTCAGCGGCGGCTGGACCGGCGGCTGCGCTTTCAACTCGTCCCGCAGCACCGGCCGCACCCTGATGCCGGCAAAAATCGCCTCGGACACCACCCCGGCGGCCACCGCGGCCGTCGCCACCACGATGCCGGGGATCGTCCCCACGGCCAAGCCGAACAACAGCACCGCCAGGTCTGCCGTCAGCCGGATGGCAGTGCCCACGCCCACCGAACGCGAGTGGCCGAAGCGGATCAGCACCCCCTGGTTGAAACGCCGGTACGCGATGGCCCAGGTCCACGGGGTCATGATCATCAGGCCAACCCGCGCCGGCTCGACGATGGCCTCCGGCACCCCCAGGATGCCCCGCACCACCACGTAGTACAGCGGCGTGAACGCCACCAGCACATGCAGCGCGGTCAGCAGCGCACCCGCGGCCATCATGTAGTGCCAGATCTTGCGATACGAGGCCCAGTCTTTGCTCAGCGCCGTAGACGCGGCCAGCAACATGATGACCGGGGACTCGATGATCAGCGCCAGCGGGAACACAACCCCACCGTAGGCAGCCAGGTTCACCTTCGGGTCGGGCAGCCGCGCCACGATCGCGCTGAGCACAGGCAGCTCTGCGCCCATCAGCAGCCAGCTGGCGGCCAGCGGCCACCACGTGCGCGCAATGCGGGCGAGGGTCAGGGGCGGGTGCATTCCTTCAGGTTTCATGGATCAGGTCGCAGTCCTTGATCGGCGGTCAAAAACACGAGGCCATTGTAGCGCAGGTGGGTGGGATGTGACAATTCGCAAGCGCAGGAGGTACGTCGGACAGTACGTCCACGCCCTCCAGGATCAACATTATGACCTGGACGCGCTATATGAAAGCGCGGCCAACTCCGACGAGGAGACGGCCATTCAGGCGTTGATTGAAGATGAAGAGGTCACCACCCTGCTGGACGAGCCCGATGGCCGCTGGTGGCGCTGCAACGCCAACCTCACCTTCGCGCGGCATGAAGACGACCGCGTGCTGGTCGTCATCGGCCCGGACAAGGGGACGGTCCAGGCCGTGCTGGCTGGATTGGAAGACGACAAATGAAGGAGGTATGGGGTATCATCGTCGAGGCGACTAACGTCCCTGTTTGCGCAACTGGTCCAGTGTAATGGCTAAGACGATGATCAATCCCTGGACCGCTTGCAGCCAGTAAGCCTCGACCCCGATGAGCACCAGGCCCGTGCGCAACACCTGCATGACGGCCGCGCCGATGAGCACCCCCAGGATGGTGCCTTCGCCGCCCTTCAGGCTTGTGCCGCCGACCACGGCCGCAGCGATCACGTCCAGCTCGTAGCCTTGCGCGGCCGTGGGCGCAGCCACTCCCAGGCGGGCCGTCATCAGGATGCCGCCGATGCTGGTCAAGAAGGCGCACAGGGTGTAGACCATGATCTTCACGCGGTCGGTGTTGATGCCGGACAAGGCAGCAGCCGTCTCGTTGCCGCCCAGGGCATAGATGCGGTAGCCCCAAATCGTGCGGGTGAGGAAGATCCCTACAGCTATTGCGCAGACGAGCATAAAAATCAGCGGCAGCGGCACTCCCATCCCCCAGATGGGAATATCGTGCTGGCCGAGGAAACGAAAGCCATCTGGCAAATTGCGGACAGGCCAACCACCGGTCAGGCCGTAGACGGTGCCGCGCGCCATCAGCAAGGTGCCCAGGGTGGCAATGAAAGGCGGCAGCTTGGCCTTGCTGATCATGACGCCGTTGAGAAACCCGACAAAAGAGCCCGCTGCCAGACCGCCCACCACAGCCAGGGGCACGGCAACGCCGCGCGACAGCAACATGGCCGAGATCAACCCGGAGAACGCCATCACCGAACCGACGGACAGGTCAATACCACCGGTGATGATTACCATACATTGCCCAAAAGCGCTGATGGCGATCCACGAGAAGGCGCGCAAGATGTTGAAGATGTTGGTGCTGGTCATGAACGTATCGGTCCCCAGGCTGAGGCCGACGACCATCACCACCAGGATCAAGAAAACGCCGAACTCTTGAGCCCGGAGAATGTCACGCCAGTTGGCGCGCTGGGCGTAGGATTTGGTCGGAGGAGTGGTGGGTTGAGTCATGGCTGAATCCTTTCTGCCCCGCTGGCCAGGGCCATGATCTTCTCCTGGGTCGCCTCGGCACGATCGAGGATGCCGGCCACTCGACCCTCGTGCATCACCAGGATGCGGTCACTCATGCCCAGAATCTCCGGCAATTCCGATGAAATCATGATAATGCCCATACCACTTTGAGCCAGGCGGGTCATCAGGGCATGCACTTCCGCTTTGGCGCCGACATCTATCCCACGCGTCGGCTCATCCAGGATCAACACCTTGGGTTGAGAAGCCAGCCACTTGGCCAGGACGACTTTTTGCTGATTGCCGCCGGAGAGAAACATGGCCTTTTGACGCAGATGGGGCGTCCGAATCGCCAGGCGATTGACGTATTCGGTAGCGGTGCGCTCGGTGGCGCGACGATCCACAAAACGTGCTCGGCTATGACGGTCCAGAGTGGCCAGGACGATGTTTTCCTGCACGCTCAGTTTGAGGACAAGGCCCTGGTTGGCGCGGTCTTCGGGCACCAGCCCCAGGCCAATTTGCGCCGCATCGTGGGGTGAGCGCAACGCAACCGGTTTGCCTTCCAGGAGGATTTCACCGCTATCGCGCGGATCGGCACCGAAAATCAGGCGTGCGGTCTCGGTGCGGCCGGCGCCCACCAGGCCGGCAAAACCCAAAATCTCCCCGCGGCGCAGGGTGAAGCTCACGTTTTCGACTACCCCTTTACGGCTCAACCCTCGCACTTCCAGGACAGGCTCGCCGATTTCGGCAGCCTCTTTGTGGAAGATATCTTCCAGCGTTCGCCCCACCATCAAACTGATAATGCGGTTGGTCAATTCCTCCCGGTCGGTAATCCCCGCCGAGCCACCAGAACCGCCGGCCTGTAGCGAAAGTTCCCCGACCCGCCGGCCGTCGCGCAGCACCACCACGCGATCGGCGACCTGGAAAAGCTCTTCCAGACGGTGAGTGATGAAGATGACTGCGAGCCCTTCGGCTTTGAGCGCGCGCACGATCCGGAACAGGTTTTGGACCTCATGTTCGCCCAGGGCAGCAGTGGGCTCGTCCATAATGATGAGCCGTGCTTTTACAGCCAGCGCCTTGGCGATCTCGACCTGTTGCTGTTGCGCTATCGAGAGGTCACGCACCGGAACCGTGGCCGGGAAACGAGCGCCAATGCGATCGAGCACTTGCTGCGCTTCGGCTTCCATGCGGCGACGGTCCACCAGGCCCAGGGCGCCCAACACGCCACGACGCCGGGGTTCGCGCGCCATGAAGATGTTGGCCGCCGCAGTCTGATTGCGGGCCAGGTTGAACTCCTGGTAGATGATGGAGATGCCCAGTTGCTGAGCATGGAGCGGGCTTTCGATCTCAACCGGCGACCCGCCCAGGAAGATGTGGCCGCTGTCCTTGCGGTAGGCGCCGGCCAGGATCTTCATCAGGGTAGATTTTCCTGCACCGTTCTCGCCCACCAGACCGACCACCTCGCCGGCGGCAGCCTCGAAATCCACATTCTCCAGCGCCTGCACGCCGGGAAACGCTTTGGAGATGCCCTCCATGCGCAACACCATGTTGTTGTCGTCCTTCAAGGCCAGCTCCAAAAAGATCAACAAGGGAAACAAGCGTGCCGGGTGTCTGAGAAGCATCTGGCAGACACCCGGCAGACAACCGGTGTCCTTCTCGGAACATGCCAGGCACCCTCAAGGATGCCTGGCACACGATTCATCTGTCACTTGCAAAGCGGCGGCAGCTGCAAGGTGAAGTCCTGCTTCGCCCACATCTCGGCCATGACGTCGGCGTTGCACGCGTCCACCAGGTCCATGCCCGAGTTGGTGAAGGACTCGAACTGCTTGCCGTGGACGATCTTGTCGTAGATCATCTGCACGGTGTCGTAGCCCCAGCCCCAGTACTTCTGGCCAACCAGCCCCTGCAGGTAGCCCTCCTTGACGTACTCCAGCTCGACCGGCAGGGTGTCGAAGGCGATGGTCTTGACGGTGCCCGCCTTAGCAGCAGCCTCCCACAGCTTCATGGAACCCTTCTCGGCGAACAGCGGCCACAGACCCACGAAGAACCACCCGTTCAGATCGGGCACCGCCTGCATCGTCTCCTCCACCACCTGCACACCCAGGTTGATGTCGTCGTTGCAGGCCACCGTCTTCACGATCTGAATGTCCGGATACGCCTTGATCCCATCCTTGAAGCCGCGAATGCGCTCCTCCAGGTTGAACGCACCAGGCACCCCGGTCAACAACGCAACCTTCCCCTTGGTGCCCATCGCCTTCACCAACAGCTCAGCCGCAGCCTTGCCCCCCTCGTAGTTGTCCACACCCAAATACGTGAACCGACCAGAGTTCGGCGAGTCCGAATCCCACGTCATCACCTCCACACCCGCCGCCAGCGCCTTCTTGATCGGATCCTCGCACCCCGTCGGGTCGTTGCACGAAATGCCAATCGCATCTACACCACGCGCCACCACATCCTCAACGACCCGCGCCTGCTCCGCCATGTCCGAAGCCACCGAACCCACATACAGAATCTCAACCTTGTACGGCCCTTGCGCCGTCAGCTCCGCTGCCCGCTTCTCCGCACCTACCTTCCCAATCTCAAACACCGGATTGTTCAGCGCCTTCGGAATCCACGCAATCGTGATCTTCCCGTCCTTGAGCGCAGGGGCGGGCGGGCAAGCCTCGGCCTCTGAGCAAAGCGGCGGCAGCTCCAAGGTGAAGTCCTGCTTCGCCCACATCTCGGCCATGACGTCGGCGTTGCACGCGTCCACCAGGTCCATGCCCGAGTTGGTGAAGGACTCGAACTGCTTGCCGTGGACGATCTTGTCGTAGATCATCTGCACGGTGTCGTAGCCCCAGCCCCAGTACTTCTGGCCAACCAGCCCCTGCAGGTAGCCCTCCTTGACGTACTCCAGCTCGACCGGCAGGGTGTCGAAGGCGATGGTCTTGACGGTGCCCGCCTTAGCAGCAGCCTCCCACAGCTTCATGGAACCCTTCTCGGCGAACAGCGGCCACAGACCCACGAAGAACCACCCGTTCAGATCGGGCACCGCCTGCATCGTCTCCTCCACCACCTGCACACCCAGGTTGATGTCGTCGTTGCAGGCCACCGTCTTCACGATCTGAATGTCCGGATACGCCTTGATCCCATCCTTGAAGCCGCGAATGCGCTCCTCCAGGTTGAACGCACCAGGCACCCCGGTCAACAACGCAACCTTCCCCTTGGTGCCCATCGCCTTCACCAACAGCTCAGCCGCAGCCTTGCCCCCCTCGTAGTTGTCCACACCCAAATACGTGAACCGACCAGAGTTCGGCGAGTCCGAATCCCACGTCATCACCTCCACACCCGCCGCCAGCGCCTTCTTGATCGGATCCTCGCACCCCGTCGGGTCGTTGCACGAAATGCCAATCGCATCTACACCACGCGCCACCACATCCTCAACGACCCGCGCCTGCTCCGCCATGTCCGAAGCCACCGAACCCACATACAGAATCTCAACCTTGTACGGCCCTTGCGCCGTCAGCTCCGCTGCCCGCTTCTCCGCACCTACCTTCCCAATCTCAAACACCGGATTGTTCAGCGCCTTCGGAATCCACGCAATCGTAATCTTCCCGTCGGCCAACGCCCTGTGGACGGCCGGAGCAGCAGCAGCGGGCGGCTCCCAACCCTTGGTGGTCCATTCGTGCGGGATGCCCTTCTTGTCCAGCGCGGCCTCGTAGTCCTTCAGGTTAGCAGCGGTGATCACGTCCACGCCGGTATCAATGACGCCGTCCTTAACGCCCATCTCGGCAAAGGCCTTGTCCTTGCCGTCCTTCCAGATCTTGTAAATAATCTGGACGGACTTGTAGCCCATGTCGAACTCGCGTTGGGCCACCGTGGCGTCAATCACACCTTCTTTGATCCCGTTGATGATGTCGGTGGTGGCATCGAAGCAGACCAGTTTGATCTGACCGACCTTCTTCGCTTCCTTGATCGCGGTTGCCCAGGCAGGACCGTTGTAGGCATAGACCCCGAACGCGCCGGCCAGATCGGGGTTGGCAGAGATGACCGAGTTGGCCAGCGATAGAGCCTGGGCGGAGTCCTCCTTATCGTTCACCGGCTGCAGGGCAACGATCTTGGTGCCCTTGATTCCCTCCAGGAAGCCATCGGTACGCTGGAGGGCGTTCAGGGCTGTATCAGAGCCACGGCCAATGCCCACCTTGCCGCCTTCAGGCAACAACTTGGCCATGGTCTCGCCCGCAATCTTGCCGGCGCTGAAGTTGTCGGTGCCGATGTAGACCAGTGAGACAGAACCCTTAACCGGAGGGGTATCGAGGGTGGTGACGATGATGCCGGCATCAGCCGCCTTCTTCATCACCGGTTCCAGGGCGTTGGGGTCGGACGGCGCAATAGCAATGCCGGTGACGCCCTGGGCAATATAAGTTTCCATCGTTTGGGTCTGGGCGGCCACGTCCTCCTTCGGTGGCACGAAGAAGATGGCCTGGTCATCCCTCAGGCCCAGGTCCTTGGCCGCTGCGCGCACCCCCTTCTCGACGTTGCTCCAATAGGGGTGCACCGACTTGCCGATCACCACAACCTTGAACTCTTTGGCAGTTGGCTGGGGCTGAGACGGCGCAGTAGGAGTGGGTTGCACACAGGCCGCAACCAGCGCCAGCGCTGTCACAACGACGATCAGTAGATTCAAACGTTTCATAGTGGTCTCCTCCTTGAGCATGAAGAAACTGATTGAAATCACCGCTGTCGAAGGCCTGCCGAATCCAACGCGTTTCTGTCTTTCTGAGTTACATCACCTCCTTCACGAACTAACTGCATGGCTCCCGTTTCCGGAGCCGCTCCCTGCTCGAATTGCCTGACCACTGGCGAGCGTCATGATCAGTTCCTGGGTAGCCTCGGCCCGGCTCAAAATGCCTGCGACGCGCCCCTCGTGCATGACCAGGATGCGATCGCTCATGGCCAGGATCTCGGGCATCTCAGAGGATATCATGATAATCCCAATCCCCTGCTGCGCCAAATTGCTCATGATGGCGTAGACTTCCGCCTTGGCACCCACATCAATCCCGCGCGTCGGTTCGTCCAGGATGAGCACTTTGGGCTCGGACGCCAGCCATTTGGCGACAACCACCTTCTGCTGGTTGCCGCCGGAAAGGCGGTTGACCAACTGGGCAACACTTGGGGTGCGAATGTTCAGGCGGGTCACGTAATCCTCGACCAGCCGGCGCAGGCGCCATCGGTTCACCACCGTCTGCCGGGACAGCCTGTCGAGGTTCGGCAGCGCAATGTTACGCTCCACGCTCTGAATCAAGATCAGCCCGTGTTGCTGCCGGCTTTCGGGCACCAGCGCCAGGCCGTTTTTTACGGCAACATTTGGGGAAGGGATGGTCACCGGCTTGCCTTCCACCAGGATCTCCCCTGCGTCCAACGGATCGGCGCCGAAAATCGCACGGGCCGTTTCCGTGCGACCGGCGCCTACCAGGCCGGCGATGCCGAGGATTTCGCCTTTGTGGACGGTGAAGCTGACGTCGTGAATGACCCCGCGACGGGTCAGGCCACGCACCTCCAACACCGGCGTGCCGGCCTGCGCGCAGCCAACGCGCACCTGGCTGCGATCCAGCGCCCGACCGACCATCAAGGCGATGATCTTATCGGGGGTGGCTTCGTTGATGGGGAAGCTGCCGACCCGACGGCCGTCGCGCAGCACGACCACGCGATCGGCGACCTGAAAGACCTCCTCCAGCCGATGGGTGATGAAGATGACTGCCAGGCCCTGCGCTTTGAGGCTGCGGATGATGTTGAACAGGACGGCCACTTCTTCTTCGCCCAGGGCTGAAGTCGGCTCATCCATGATGATGACCCGCGCCTTGATAGCCAGGGCCTTGGCGATTTCCACCATCTGCTGCTGGGCTACTGACAGATGGCGGACCAGTGTGTCAGGGCTGAAGCGCGCGCCCAGGCGAGCCAGGAGCGCAGCGGCCTCGCGATTCATGCGGCCGCGATCCACGTAGCGCACCAGGCGACCCGCGGTGCCCCCGCCGTATGGCTCACGGCCAAGAAAAATGTTTACCGCTGCACTCTGATTGGGGGTCAGATTGAACTCCTGGTAGATGGTGGAGATGCCCAGTTGCTGGGCCTCATGCGGGTTGCGAGGCGCGATAGGGCGGCCGGCCAGATAGAACGTCCCTTCATCCGGCCGGTAGACACCGGAGAGGATCTTCATGAGGGTGGATTTGCCGGCGCCGTTTTCGCCCAACAGCGCGACCACCTCCCCGGCATCGGCTTCAAAATCAACCTTATCCAGCGCCTTGACGCCGCCGAATGCCTTCGAAGCGCCTCGCACCTGCAGCAAAGGTGTCCGTGGCGTTGCAGACTCCAATGTTCGGCCTCCTGACCCCGCGTAGCACCGCCCAGACGCACTTGCTTATGCTTCGCGACGCCGCAACGTATCGTACACCACGGCGACGACCAGCACCGCGCCCAGCACGACGTCCTGCAGGTAGGACGAAACATTCAGCAGCACCATGCCGTTTTGCATCACGCCGACGATGGCCGCACCAAGAATGGCCCCTAACACAGTGCCTTCCCCGCCCTTCAGGCTGGTGCCGCCGATGACTGCACCGGCAATGGCCCACAGCTCATAGGCACTGCCGACCGTCGGCGTGCCCTGTCCCAGTCGCGAAGCCAGCATCACGCCGGTTATGGCAGCCAGGAGCCCGCTGACGGCGTAACAGAAGATGCGCACCGAATCTACGTTGACGCCTGACAAACGGGCCGCCTCGATATTGCCGCCTACTGCGTAGATGCGGTAGCCCAGTGACGTGTAATTCAGGATGAAAAGAATCACAACGGCCACCGCCACCAGGATGATGAACATCACGGGTATGCCGCCCAGCGTGCCTTGCCCCAAAAACAAAAAGGGGGACTCCGACGGATAGACAATGGGGTAGCCGCGCGTGATGAAAGCGGCCAATCCCTTGGCGATCAACCAGGTCCCCAACGTAATGATAAAGGGGGGGATCTTGAATTTGGTCACGAACAGGCCATGCCAGCAGCCAACCAGCACGCCGATGAGCAAACTCAGCAGGATCGCCGGCACCATGCCGAAGGTCACACCCGCCACGCCCTTCAGCATCAAAGTCGCGACGATCACACCGATCAGCGCGATCAGCGACCCCACACTCAGGTCAATGCCGCCGGTAATAATGACCAGCACCTCACCGATGGCCAGCATGCCAAAGGTGGCGATAAACCGCATGATGATGGCCAGATTGGCCGGCTTGGCGAAAGCGTCCGGTCGTTGCAGGTAGAAGAAGAGGCACAGCAGCACAAACGCTGCCAAAACGTTGAACTCACGAAGTTGTGGCAACCGCAAGCCGCGCCTTGTCGAGGCGGGTGTCTTCATCGTTGAATCCCCTTCGTGATGGGCAACAAGTCCTCAGGCACCATGATGTCTGACCTGTGACCACCAGGACCCCGCACGATCCGTCTTTGGCCGCAGGCGAGACCGCTGGCGAAATTATAGTCGAAAGCCCCGCGGCTGTCAACGACGGACTTCGACCTTTCGACCTTCGACCTTGGTGAGTAGCTTCGCTTTCTGATATCATCGGGGTAATCATATTCATTTCAGTGAGGTGACGCATGGCGCAGGATGGGGGTTTCGAGGCAATCGTCGCCGGGCACATCTGCCTGGACATCATCCCGCAGATCGCCGGTGAAACGCGCGAGCTGGCCGCGCTGTTGACGCCCGGCCAACTGACCGAGGTGGGGCCGGCCGTGCTCTCCACCGGTGGGGCGGTCTCCAACACCGGCCTGGTGCTGAACAAGCTGGGCATCGCCACCCGTTTAATGGGCAAGGTGGGGGACGACCTGTTCGGCATGGCGATCCGCCGCATCGTGGCGGATCACGGGCCGGGCCTTGCCGACGGCATGGTGGTGGACCCGACCGTGACCTCCTCATACACGGTCGTGATCAACGTGCCCGGGGTGGATCGGATCTTCTTGCACCACCCCGGGGCCAATGATACTTTCACCGCGGCCGACGTGAGGTATGACCTGACCGCGCAAGCCCGTCTGTTCCACTTCGGCTATCCGCCCATCATGCGCATGATGTACATGGAGGGCGGGGACCAGTTGGCCCAACTCTTCCAATCTGTCAAGGCCACCGGTTGCACCACGTCGCTGGACATGGCGTTGCCCGATCCCGATTCGCAAGCCGGCCGGGCAGACTGGGCCGGCATTTTGCAACGGGTGATGCCTGCGGTGGATATCTTCGCTCCCAGCTTCGAAGAGACCCTTTACATGCTGCGCAGGGACACCTACGAGCGCGGCAGGACCGCCGGCGCCTTCCCCGTCACCCCCGCCGTCCTGGACGATCTGGCATGTCAGTTGCTGGCATGGGGCGCCGGGATCGTGCTCTTGAAGTTGGGCGACCGGGGCGCCTACCTGCGCACAGCCGGCCGGGCCGCATTGGCAGCGCTGGGCCGGGCGCAGCCTTCTGACCTCGATGCATGGGCCGACCGGGAGCTGTGGGCGCCGTGTTTTGCCGTGCAAGTGGTGGGAACAACCGGATCGGGCGATGCCACCAACGCTGGTTTTCTGAGCGCCCTGCTGCGCGGCACAGGCCCCGAAGAGGCGTTGACCGCAGCCGTCGCCGTAGGCGCGTGTAATGTCGAGGCCGCCGACGCGCTTTCGGGCATCCGCACCTGGGAAGAGACGTGGGCGCGCATCGCCGCGGGCTGGCCGCGGCTCGCGCCGGAGCCGGAGGCTGGCCTCCCCGGCGGCTGGCGTTTCGATGCAGAGCATGGCTTGTGGGCCGGCCCCAGGGATGCAAAATGGCGCTGACGGGCCATCGCACGTACGTGGGTTTCGGCTTTGGGGCCATCCAGGCTGGCCTGTTCCTGTACGAAGCCTACAGGGCGGCTGCATTCGGCCGTCTGGTGGTTGCCGAGGTCATGCCCGATGTAGTGGAAGTGTTGCGCCGCAGCGGCGGTTACTACTGCGTGAACATCGCGTACGCCGACCGCGTCGAGCAGGCACACGTCGGGCCGGTTGCGATCGAGGACCCAGCCCAGCAGGCCGACCGTGCGCGCCTTGTCGCCGCCATCGCCGATGCTGCCGAAATCGGCACCGCTGTTCCCAGCGTGGAGTTCTATGTCGCAGCCGGGCCGGGCAGCATCCATCGCATCCTGGCAGCCGGGTTGCGGGAAAAGGCGGCGCAACGCGGGCCGCGCGCTGTGGTCTACGCAGCCGAGAACCACAACCATGCTGCGGAAATCCTGGAAGAAGCCGTCTTCGCCGAAATCCCACCGCCAGAACGGACACAGGTACGTCGCCGGGTGCGCTTCCTGAACACGGTGATCGGCAAGATGAGCGGCACGATCACCGACCCGGCCGAGATAGAAGCCCGCAAGCTGACACCTATCTCTCCGAGCCTGTCGCGCGCATTCCTGGTGGAGGCGTTCAACCGCATCTTGATCTCGCAGGCGCGCTTCCCGGGCCGGCCCTTCCGGCGCGGCATCCAGGTCTTCGAGGAGAAAAAGGACCTGCTGCCGTTCGAGGAGGCCAAGCTGTACGGCCACAACGCGACCCATGCCCTGGCCGCATATCTGGCTGCGCTGATCGGCCTGGCCCGCATCGCCGACCTGGCCAATTTGCCCGGGATGCTGGCCTTCTTGCGGGCGGCGTTCGTCGAAGAATCCGGCGCCGCGCTGATCCGCCGCCATGCAGGGACCGACCCCCTGTTCACCCCAGCGGGCTACGCTGCCTACGCCGATGACCTGCTGGCGCGCATGACCAACCCTTACCTGGGCGACACGGTGGAACGGGTGGGGCGTGACCCGTTGCGCAAACTGGCCTGGGACGACCGGCTAATCGGCACCATCCGACTGGCGCTGCGCCAGGGGATCGAGCCACGACGTTACGCCATCGGTGCGGCGGCTGCATTGGCCCGGGTCTACACCGACCTGTTGGATTGCGATCCGCCGTTAGCGCCTTTGTGTGAACCTCTTTGGCGCCCTGCTACGCCATCCCCGGCCGAGGTAGATGCGGTGCTGGGGCAGATCGCGCGCGGCCTGCGCTTCCTCCGGCAGTGGCGGGCGGCCGGCTATCCACCCCCGGAGGAACTGCTCACGCTGTGATCGCTCGACGCTCTTTCTTGCGGCGCCACGAGTTCACGCAGCGAGATGCCCCTCACGCCTCCAGCAGTGCCTGATACTGTGCCAGCAGATTGGCCACAGGCGTGCCATCGGGGATCTCGCAACCTGCCATGATGAAGCTGCGCGCATCGCCGGTTGCAACGCAGTGCAGCACCGCCTGGCGTACCTCCTCCGGGGTACCCTGGAGCATCACCCGCACGGGGTCGAAGTTGCCGCACGCTGCCACGCCCATCTCGCCTAAAGTCTGGACGGCACGACCCCAATCCACCATCCAGTCCAAATCCACGATGGCTGCGCCGCTGCGGCCCATATCCGCCACAATACGGGTGGTGTTGCCGCAGATGTGCAGGCGGCCCACAGCACCCATCTCCCGAATCGCCGCAAAAATGCGCTGCTCATAAGGGAGGCCGAACTCACGGTACATCTTCGGCGAGATTTGCGAACAGACCGCGTCCCCCAGGCCGATGATGTCCGCGCCGGCTGCTACCTGCGCCCTGGCAAAGGTGATCTCTTCCTCGGTGCAGAACTCCAGCAGCTCTTTCACCCACTGAGGCCGATCGTACAGGTCGGCCATAAGCTGGGCCACCCCGCGCAAGTCGGCCGCCTCGGCCAGGGCCCCTTCCACCCAGCCCATGATGGGCACCTGGCCGCCGGCCCGCTCTCGAAACAGCCGGATTGCCGCCAACCGATCGCTCATCCGGCGGCCGTTCTCGGGCGCAACCGGCCGCAACTTGCTCAGGTCTTCTGGCTCGACCAGCAAAGGCGCCTTACACAGCGGCAGCCCGTCTTCAGGGAACTCCACTTGCAGGCCGTGATCGGCTGCTTCCCGATAGGGATCGGAGATGGCCTGCAAGATGTCCAGGTGGAAGTCTTCGACCACGGCCAGGTTGGCGTCCACCAATACCCGATGGTCAAGGTAATAGCGCGCCAGCGGCTGACCGATGTAGTGGGCCGCAAACTGCATCATGATGTCGAAGTTGGGTGCACGATCTACCGGCTCCCCGGCCAGGCGCGCCCGAAACCGCTCGAAAGAATTCATTCCAACCCCACATTTCACGAAGCATACGGGGCAACGGAGCTCGCCCGGTCAGTGCACCGACCGGGGCGCAAGCTATCTGGCCCTGCCAAACAGATCCAACCTCAAACCTTCTCCCGAAAATACGCGATCGTCCGCTCCAGCCCCTCTTCCAGCCCGACTTTCGGCTCCCAGCCCAGGATGGTCCGTGCCCGGGTGATATCGGGCCGGCGTTGTTTCGGGTCGTCGGCCGGCAGCGGCTTGAAGACGATGCCGGCCGGGTTGCCGGTCAGCCGGTTGATGATCTCCGCAAACGCGCGAATGGGCATTTCCGTCGGGTTGCCCACGTTGACGGGCATCACCTCGTCGGAGAGCAGCAGCCGCACCATGCCGTCCACCAGGTCCGAGACGTAGCAGAACGAACGCGTCTGGCTGCCGTCGCCGTACACGGTCAGCGGCTCGCGGCGCAACGCCTGGCCCACGAAGTTGGGCACCACCCGGCCGTCGTCCAACCGCATCCGCGGGCCGTAGGTGTTGAAGATGCGGATGATGCGGGTGTCCACGTTGTGGATGCGATGATAGGCCATGGTGAGCGCCTCGGCGAAACGCTTGGCCTCGTCATAAACCCCCCGAATGCCGATGGGGTTGACGTTGCCCCAGTAACTCTCCGGCTGGGGGTGCACCTGGGGGTCGCCGTAGACCTCGGAGGTGGAGGCCAACAGAAAACGGGCACCCTTGGCCAATGCCAGGCCCAACGTGTTGTGCGTGCCCAGCGAGCCCACCTTCAAGATCTGAATGGGGATACGGTCGAAGTCAACAGGACTGGCCGGCGACGCCAGGTGCATGACTGCGTCCAACCGGCCGGGCACGTAGATGTAGTTGGTGACATCATGACGGATGAACTTGAACCGCTCATGGCCTATCAGGTGAGCGATATTGTCCATCGAGCCCGTGATCAGGTTGTCTATTGCGATCACTTCGTGGCCCTCGGCCAACAGCCGATCACACAAGTGCGAACCGATGAACCCGGCCCCGCCGGTGACAAGAATACGCATAGAACCTCCAAGAGAATCAACGAATCAGCGAATAGCGAATCAGCAGGGATGCAGGGAACTCAGGGAACTGCAGGAATTAAGCCGATCCTGCACTTCCGCCGCCACCCGTTACGCAATACGCAGTACGCAATACGCAGTACGCAATACGCAGTACCCCCTCCCCCTATCCCTCCAACCGACGCAACAACCCTGCCGCGATCACAAATAGCCCCATGAGATCAGGGAGGAACAGCGAGTTGTCAATCAGGCCATGGGCCACGGTAGCAGCCAGCCCGGCCAGCAGGCCCAACGCCAACGGCCATGTGTCGGCGGCACCGAAGCGAACCTGGCGCCAGGCAGCCCGAAACGCAGCGACCAGCGCCCACATGCCAACCGCCACCCCCACCAGCCCCAGCCGCGTCCAGAGATCCAGGAGCAGGTTGTGCGGGTGGCTCAGGTTGAGCTCTTCCCACGCCGAGGGCAGGACATAACGCGTGCGATAGGCGTACAGGAAATTGTCGGGCCCCACGCCCAGGATCGGGTGATCCAGCGCCATGTTCCAGGCCCCCTGCCAAAGCTTGAGCCGCAGGAAGCTGGTGCCTGCCTCGAAATTAAGCAGATCGGCGAAGCGCGGCGTGCGGAACAGCACCGCCAGGCCGGCCGCGCCGAGAACGGCCAAACCTGCCAGCAACCAAAGCGGCCACCGCCGGCCGCTGCGCCAGGCGGCACCGATCAACACGACCGCAAAGCCAACCGGCAGCCCCAGCAGTAACGCGCCTTTGCTGAACGTGGCGATGCAGGCAAGGGTCACCAGAAGGGTGACGGCCCAGGCCCCCACCCCACCCCTCCCCCGTTGCGACGGGGTTGCCCCCACCCCACCCCTCCCCCGTCGCAACGGGGGAGGGAGAAGGGAGGGGGCCAGCGCCAAAGCCAGCGCCAACGGCACGCCGCGGTCCAGCACCAATGCCAGGTTGTTGGGGGAGCCGTACAACGCCCGGACGCGCCAGACCCCTTCCACATCCACCCGCCCCTGGCCGGTCACCAACTGCCCAAGCGCGATGATACTGGCGAGGGCCATCCCGGCCAACAGCCCCGCCACCAGTGGCCGCCAGGAAAGAGCGCGGCCCGTGGAACCCGGCACAGAGCTGATCAGCCAGTAGAAAACTGCGCCGAACAGGAACACGATGCGAAACTCGCGCCACGCCACCCCCTGCTCCGCTGCGATCAACGTGGAAGCCAGGCCCGCGAGGAGCAAGGCAAGGATGGGGTAGTCGAGAGCAGCAGACGGCTGGTGGCTGATGGCTGATGGCTGGTGGCTGATGGCTGATGGCTGGTGGCTGATGGCTGATGGCTGGTGGCTGATGGCTGATGGCTGGTGGCCGATGGCTGATGGCTGGTGGCTGGTGGCCGATGGCTGGTGGCTGATGGCTGATGGCTGGTGGCTGATGGCCGATGGCTGGTGGCTGATGGCTGGTGGCTGATGGCTGGTGGCTGGTGGCTGATGGCTGGTGGCCGATGGCTGGTGGCTGATGGCTGATGGCTGGTGGCTGATGGCTGGCGGCTGATGGCTGATGGCTGATGGCTGGTGGCTGATGGCTGATGGCTGATGGCTGATGGCTGGTGGCTGATGGCTGGTGGCTGGTGGCTGATGGCTGATGGCTGATGGCTGGTGGCTGATGGCCGATGGTGTAACACCGCTATCCGCCATCTGCCATTCGCTATCCGCCATCCGCCATTCGCTATCCGCCATCCGCCATTCGCTATCCGCCATCTGCCATTCGCTATCCGCCATCTGCCATTCGCTATCCGCAATCCGCCTCAACGCCCACCGCACGGCCCGCGCGGCCACAGCGACCCATAGGAAAAGCTCGAATTGGCCGAACTCCCAGCGGGCGAGCTGCTTGGGCTGTTGCCAGAAAGGCAGCGCTGCGGCGACCAGCGGGAGCGACAGGTCAGGGCGGACGATGAACAGCAGCCCCAGCCCGGCCAGCGCAGCCAGGTCCACGATGAACCAGCGCGACAACGTCAATACGGCGGCCAACAACAGGGCCAGGGTCCACGCCAACCACTCCGGCAGTCGCGCCGCGAGCATTTCCACCAAAGGAAGCGAAGATCCATAAAGGCTGACCTGGAGTCCTTCACGCCCCTGCCTGTCCCCTTGTGGAGCGCCGACGCCGTGGCCGGCCTGTCGCCGGCGCACCATCACGCCCACTGCCCAGGCCGCAGTGATAAGCGCCGCCAGCGCCGTCAGCGTCCAGGGCAGCAGCGGCCGGGAGGCCGGGCCCGCAGTCACCGCAATCCCTTGCAGCGCCCACTGGCCCCAGCCGCCAACGGTTTCCAGGCGCACGACGTGCGGGCCTGGCGGCAGGTCACGCGCCACCGTGACCCAGCGCGTAGCAGCCGACGGATCGTGCAACACCAGGTACGCCGCGCCGGACTCATCCCTGGGCAGGGCGTTGGCCGGCGTGCCGTCTACCGTGATGGTGTAATACGCCCAGTACGGCCCGCCCTGCAGGCGCAGCGCCAGCGCTGAGCCCCAGAACTGGAACGCCAAGAGGTCACCGTCCGCCGAAGGGTCGGCAGCCAGGGGGGTCACGCGCCAGGCCGGGCTGAAGCGCAGCGCCGGGTGAGCCAGGCTGTGACGGCCAGGAGGAAGCCAATCGGTCGGCGCCGTTGCTGCGGCCAGGACGCCTGCCACGGGGCGCAAAGTGCCTTCCTCGCCGCATAGCGCGAACCCCCGCCAGGGATCATCGGCCGGCCGGTCAGGGCAAAACGCAGGCCAGAACAACGGCCCCAACCAGGGCCAGCTCGTCCGGGCCCGGCCCAATACGGCCTTCGCGTAGCGCGCCTGTTCGACCTCCGAGACCTGACCCCACGGCGATGGAGGCCCGGCCCATTCCGCCGGCAGCGCGTTCCAGCCGAACGCGGCCGCCCATACCGGCGTCTCGCCGTCGCCATGGCGCAACATCACCTCGCGCAACAGGCCGACCCGGCCGAAGTTCAGAGCCTGAGGGTTTGCCGGCGCGTCCGGCGGATCGGAAAACCCATAGGGTTGCCCGGCCACCACGTCGAACCAGGCACGACCGCCCAGGCGATACAACTGATCGAGGAAGGCCAGGTCGCTGACATTTGCCCCGCCCTGCTCGACTGTGGGCGCCAGGGCGGCCAGCACGATCTGAGCATCGCCATCCACGGCGCGAATCTGGGCTGCAGCCTCACGCAGCAGCCCCAGGTAATCGGCCGGGTCGGCCGGCCGTGCGCCCCAATGCGGCGCGATGTTGGGCTCGTGCCAGATCTGATAGGCCCACACCTGCGCACCGTAGCGCTGCGCAACGGCTGCCGCAAACGCGCCGAAGTCACGCCGCTCGTGCGGCGGCGCCAGGGGGTTATCGGCATCTCGCGGCGAACGTGCCCAGCGCGGGGAACGGTCCAGCACCACCACGGGGACGATCTCGGGCCGGGCTGCGAGCACAGCGAAAACCTCGTCCCACCGCGACCACGCGAACTGCCCCGGCTGCGGTTCGATCTCATCCCACGGCAGGGTGAAGCGCACCCAGCGGATGTCGGGCAGAACGCGGAGCAACCCCTCAAGCCGCCCCGGTTCCAGCTCGGAACGATCGAGGTTGATGCCGGCCACCCCGGCAGATCGGGGATCAACCAGGGGCAGGCTGTCCCAGGCTGGGCTCTCCGGGCCAAAACGAAACGCCAACAAGGCGCTGAACCAGAGCAGCGCCGCTACAGCCGCCAGCAACCAGCCACGCCCTTTGAGATTTGGAAGATTCATCCCTTGGATTCGTTCGCCGAAGTGACTGAAATCCTATCACAACCCCGAAAGCTATGCAATGTGAGAGGAGAAACTGTTGCTTTTGACGAAAGGCGCCTCCTGCGCTAAAATATCGCTCCGTACTTATCCGGCCCGGCGTATGCCGGGCCATTGTCTGACCGGAGATTTTTGACAAGGGCGAACGGAAGGCGTAGCCGTCAAGTTGGCGGGCGGATCGCACTCCCGACGCCCCTGAAGGAGAAAGGAAAGATGGAACAAGTTACCCTGCAGGCTGAACCCCGCGCCACCGGGCGCCATGCCAATCGCGAGCTGCGCAACGCTGAACGCGTGCCGGCCATCGTCTACGGCAAAACGATGAAGTCGTTGCCCATCTCGGTAGATCGCAAAGCCCTGGGAATGGCCCTGCACGCTGCCGGCAACCGTACCATTGCGCTGGAGGTCCCCGGCTATGGCACAATTCATGTTATCCCGCGCGAAATCCGGCGCCATCCTGTCAAGCATACCTTACTCCATGTGGACTTCCACGCCATCTCCATGACCGAGAAGGTACGCGTAGAAGTGCCCGTGGTGACCGAAGGCGAGTCCCCCGTCCTGGCCAACCCGGAGATGATCCTGGTCCGCAACCTGGACACCGTGGAGATCGAGTGCCTGCCCGGTGATATCCCGGAGCACCTGGTCGCAGACCTGAGCCGCCTGGTCAAACCTGACGATGAGATCCTGGTCCGAGATTTGGCCGTGCCGGCCGGCGTAAAGGTGCTGACCGAGGGAGATCATGTGGCGTTCAGCGTTGCTATTTCACGCGCGGGCCTGGTAGAGGAAGCTGAGGCCGCAGAGGTGCCTTCGGCCGACGAGGTGGAGGTCGTCAGCAAGCGAAAGCCCAAAGAAGAGGAAGCAGAAGGCTGAGGAGCGGACAACCCCGGTTTCTGCCCGAAACCGGGGTTGTTTTATGGCTCCACCCACTGCAGCGGGTCTACCGCCATGCCCGCAATGCGGAGCTCCCAGTGCAGGTGCGCGCCGGTACTCAGGCCGGTGCTGCCCACTTTCCCCAGCAACTGACCCCGCGTCACCCAGTCCCCCTCTGCCACGTCCAACGCCGATAAGTGCCAGTAGCCGGTATACACACCGTTGCCGTGATCCAGCACGATCGCGTTGCCGCGCACAAACAACTCTTCCGCCAGGACCACGCGGCCGTCGGCCGGCGCATACACCGGCGTGCCGGGCGCCGCGCTGAAGTCCTCGCCGGCATGGGCCGAGACAGCAGCGCTGTTCCCATAGGTGCGCCGCGAGCCGAAGGGCGAAGTACGCGGGAAATCGCCGGCCAGGGGCAACGTGAACCTGCTGCGAGGCGTCCATCCGCCCGGCGTCATCTCTGCAAACAAGGCGGTCATGCGCTGCGTCTCGGCCCGCACCTTGTCGGTGGCCGAAAGGATGGGCTGAGCGGTTGCGGCCGGGATGTTGTGGGAGGGGAAGGTTCCGGCCACCACCGGCACCTGGGCACGCCAGACCTGCTCACCGACCGCGATTTGCAGCGGTTTCGGCCCAGGGGGCGTGAGCGGAGGGATGGGCACCAGTGCCCACCCACGCGCCCCATCAAAGTGCACCGGGTAGGGCCGGCCATCGAAGGTCAAGGTGATCGTGATCGGCGCCCGGGAAGGGGTGCTCCCGGCAGCCGTGTGCAGCCACACCGAGAGGGTCTGGCCCTGGAGGGGCGGCCAGGGCCAGAAATGAACACGCGCCAGAGGGCTGCCGGCCGGCAAGGCCAATGCCGGGATCGCCTCGCCGTCCAGGCGCAGCACCTGTCCCGGCGTGATGCGGTCGGCGCTTTCCAGGCCGTTGCGGGCCACCAGCGTGGCCACATCGGTCCCAAACCGCGCGGCGATCGCGCTCAACGTGTCGCCCGGCTGAACCTCGTACCTGCGTCCAGATGCAACCGCCGGTGCCGACAGCGGCTGCGGGGAGAGCGCCGCAACATCGGCCTGAGGGCCGGCCATCCCCCGCGGGCGGACGTCCACGATGTAGCCGTCGGCGCCGGCCGGGAGGGCACCGACCAGCAGCAGGACAAACGCCAGAAACACCGCGGGAGCCAGGCCCATCGCGTTCACCGATCTTTGCATTTTGCCGCGACCCTCCTGATGGCCAGCCATCCTTGCCTCTGACCTGGCGCCGAACGGTGTACCCCGCTGCCGGGCCTCACTCCGGCGCGTAGAACTTGCGCGCCAGCACGGCGATGTAAGGCAGATTGCGATACTTCTCGACGAAATCCAGGCCATAACCCAGCACAAACTTATCCGGGATCTCGAACCCCACATACTTGACCGGCACATCCACCTCGCGGCGGCTGCGTTTGTCGAGCAACGCGCAAATCTCCAGGGAGCGCGGCTGGCGAGCGCGCAGAATACGCAAAAGATAGTTCAAGGTGCGGCCCGTGTCAATGATGTCCTCCACGATCAACACATTGCGGTCTTCGATGGAGGTGTCCAGGTCCTTCAGGATGCGCACCACGCCCGACGACTCGAAGGCGGCGCCATAGCTGGAGGTAGCCATGAAGTCAATGCTGTGGGGCACCGTGATGTGGCGCATTAGATCGGCCATGAAGAGGACGCTGCCCTTGAGCACCGCGATGAGCATCAGATCCTGGCCTTCGTAATCTCGGCTGATCTGAGCGCCCAGCTCCGCAATGCGCGCCTGCAGGACATCGGTCGGGATCAGGATTTCCTCGATATAGGATGGGTCAATCATGGCTTACCTCCGCGTGCTGCTCGATACGGGTCAACGGGCCAGGGGGCCGAACGGGGTACGGAAAGTTAGCTCCGGCGACACAGCAGGCCGCACAGGCACCGGCGTCGGGGTGGGCTGTGGCTGCGTTGCCGCAAGACGAGCCGGAGCTGCGGACGGCTGGCGCGGGACAGGCGTCGGGGGCGGCGCCGAGCCGCGGAACACGGCCGCCCATTGCGCGGTCAAGTCCAGATACAGGTTGCCGTAAGCACGGCTGGGCTCGATATAGGTGCCCTCGGGCCATTCGTTGAAACTGGTGATCACGATCCAGTCAGGCGCGCTGCCGATCGCAGCCTGCCAGGAACGGACATAATAAGCGCCGTTTTCGCGGCCCACCGCGAACGCGTTCGGCCGCCCTGTCTTGCGATCGTCATAGCCGGGCATGACGGTCGCAACGTAGATCTTGGGTGCTCCCAGCGCAGCGGCCCTGGAGCGCACCAGCCGGGCGAACTTGTTGGCCGTATAGCTCATGTCGGTGCGGTTGGCCCAGGTCACCGAATAAAGGTGATGGCCGTCGAACACCGACAACGAGGACACGTCAGTGCCTTCCTGGATCCAAATGCTGTTCCGCCCCGGATCCACGGCGGCCCGGATGGCAGCCCACGTCTCGGTACTGAAGCGCTGCTGCCGCCAGAAAAAGATCACCGGTTTGCCGTCGGACCGCAGGTAGGCCGGATGTTGGGCGTGTGTGGCCAGCAGGGTGGCCAGCGCAGCCTGCACATCCCCCGCGCTCCCCAGAAACTGGGAGGTCACCTCGAAATCCACGGCCAGGCGGAAGCCGCGCGCCGCTGCCTCGTCCAACATGGCGCGGAAGTTGGTCTCGGTCTGGTTGTGCTCGACGCGCGGGCCCAGCCAGGAAACCACAAAGGCGTCAATCCCCGCCGCCCTGGCCTGTTCGATGTGCCGCGCCATTACGCTGCGGTCGCGCGAGACATACGGCTCCAGCGGCTGGTCGGGCACCTGATCCGGCCCCCAGCTCCGCTCGTCGAACCACGTGTAGTAGAAGGCCAGGACCAAACGTTCCGGCGCCTGCGCCTCCGCCGTGGGGATGAGGCCGGCCGCGAACAGGATCAAGACAGCAGCGGAAATTGCCTTGAAAACAGCTCCTCGCACTCCTGGAGTTGAGGCTTTGGCCGGTCGCGTCGGTGATGCAAGAAACCGGCTGAGGCCTTGACTCCGAATAGATAGCGCCTTTTTCCTCACAACGTTTCCACCTTCTCGCCCACAAATTCGCCGTGCGCTTCCAAAGCCCGCAATTGCTCCAGCATCTCTCGATCCAGGTAGGTTGCCATGAGTGCGAAGGCATCGTTGAGCGTATTGCACGCGCGCCCGTGGCGGCGGTCCAGCAGCCACTTGGCCTTGGCTTTCTGTTCCCGCAGGTTGATCTGCCGCAACACGCGGACTTTGGGCATGCAAAACAGGTCTATGATGGTGAACAACACGTAAGGCTGCTCGGGCCGGGTGCCGTCACGGAACAGCAAGAAGGCGCGCGGGGCCCAGGCCAACAGTTTGCGGGCTGCCACCTCGTCCAGCACCAACAACTCTGGCTCGGGCAGGCCGGCCAGTTCAGCCCAACGCTGCCGGTAGGGCTGGCGCTTCTCTTTCAGCTCCAGGGCCGCACGCACGACCTTGCCGCGCACCCGCCGCGTGAAAGTGAGATCGGGCCGGTCGTGCGCCTGGGTGGCATCCTCGTACTCCCATCCCAGTGCCGCCAGCCCCGCCTTTACCTCTGCCTCAAACGCCCGATCGGCCAGGTCCCGCGTCCAGTATTCTGCTTTGCGTTCGTAGAAGGTCGGCATGGCTGTTGCGTATTGCGTACTGCGTACTGCGTATTGCGTATTGCGTATGGGCTGGGGCATGCTGGATCTGGATTCAGTCCGCCAGTCGGCACAGCAGGCCCTTGAGATACTCGCCTTCCGGGAAGCTGAGCAAGAGCGGATGGTCCGGCCCCTGCCCCAGCCTGGCCAGCACCTGGACGGGCCGGCCGGCATCCACGCTGGCGCTGTAAACGATCTTTTGAAACAGCTCGGCCGACACCAGGCCGGAGCACGAAAAGGTGGCCAGGATGCCGCCGGGCTTGAGCAACTGCAAACCCAACAGGTTGATATCTTTATAGCCCCGCGCGGCCCCGTCCAGCTCGGCCTTGCTGCGGGCGAATTTCGGCGGATCGAGGATCACCAGGTCGAACCGTTCCCCGCGATTCCGCATGTCGCGCAGCACCTGAAACACATCCCCGCAGATCGCGTCCGCCTGCCGGTCCGGGTCGAAACCGTTCAGCCGCAAGGTCGCTTCGGCTGAGGTCAACGCCTCCAGAGAGCTATCCACGTTGGTCACGTGCTCGGCTCCCGCAGCCAGGGCGTGCACGCCGAACGCGCCGGTGAAGCTGAACGCGTTCAACACCCGCCGGCCGCGGGCATAAGCGGACACGATACGCCGGTTTTCCCGCTGATCCAGATAGAAGCCCGTCTTCTGGCCGGCCAGGAGGTCAACCCCAAAGCGCAGACCATGCTCCTCCACCACCAGCCCGGCCGGGGGGGCTTCACCCCAAACAACGCCGCTGCGCAAGGGCAAGCCCTCTTGCCGGCGAACGGTCACGTCGGATCGTTCGACGATGCCCGCCGGCGCAAATTGTTCGACCAACAGCCGCAACAGCAGTTCGCGCCGGGTTTCCACCCCCAGGGTCAGGAACTGGACCACCAGCCAGTCCCCGTAGCGGTCCACCACCAGCCCCGGCAACCTGTCGCTCTCGGCGTGGACCAGCCGGTACGCGTTGGTAACGGACGCCAGCGATAGCACTTCTCGCAGGGCAGCGGCCGCCGTCAACCTGCGCCGCCAGAAGGGCTCGTCCACCGCCTCATCCGCGTCCCAGGTCAACAAGCGCACGACGATCTGAGACTTGGGATTGTAGTAGCCCCGCGCCAGCCAGCGGCCCCGGGCATCGGCCACCTCCACCAGATCGCCACGCCCGGGTGCGCCTTCAACACGGGCGATTGCCCCCGAAAAAATCCAGGGATGTCCGCCCAAAACGGGCTTTTCCTTGCCCGGGAGGAGGTAAACGGCCGCCGTCATAGGCCATGATGATACATGCAAACCGGGAAAGGGACAAACTCCCGGCAATTCCGCGTCTCATCTATGCCTCTGACCCGCACGGCGGATAACGCGCACCTCCCACGCCCGGCGCGAGGTGGGCCGCACCAGCGCATGTTCGTCCAGGCGCAGGCCGCAGACCCAGGCGATGCCGTGCTGGCCGGCCACCAGGGGCCAGCGGCTGCGCAGAGCACGGGGCACTTTGAGGTTGATCATGAACTCGTTGACCTTGGTGCTGTGTCCGCCCAGGCCGTGGGGCCGAAAGCGGTCACCCGGCTGGCGGGGACGCACCACCAGCGTATCTCCCACGGCGTCTGCGTCCAGCCAGGCAGTCCACGGGTCGGGGTTCTGATCCCAGCCAGCAGGCAACTCGGATACCGCCAGCGTTCGCACGATCATGCACCACCCACCTGCGAGGTCAACGGTGCCGGCGGCGGGCAGGCGCAAGGGGACGTCCACCTGGGGCATATCGTCGGTCCAGGGCGTGCCCTCCGCCGCAATGCGCAGGGCGTCGTAACCGACCTCCAACGCCAGGCCGGCTGCCAGGGTGGCCGCCTGGCCCGTGCTCCCCTCCCGGCCCAGCCACACAGCCCGGTCCACGTGCTCCCAGTTGATGTTGCGCAGGCTCCAGCGCAGACGATGGACCGCCTCGCGCACCGTAGCGCGCTGCAGGCCGATGGGCAAGCGGCGCCAGCCGACCAGGTCGAAGCGCACTTCGGTCGGCGGCGCCGGCAAAACCACCGCCGCCCACGCTTGCTCCAGCGCCGTCCGCAACACCTCGAAGTCGCCGGCCAGCACCTCGGCCGTCCGGGTCAGCACGTCGGCGATGGCCGGGTTGTAGGTGGCCAGCAAGGGAAGCAGCTCATGTCGCAGCCGGTTCCGGTAGAAGGTGGTGTCCTCATTGCTACGATCGAAACGAGGAGTCAGGCCGTGGGCTGCGCAGTAGGCCTCGATCCCGGCGCGCGACACCGCCAGCAAGGGACGCACCAGGGCAAGCGCTTGCGACGGGTGAAGGGAGCCGCCTGCCACCTCCGGTTCCTCCGCAGTGGGCTCCGACAAAGCAGGGGCCGTGATGCCCGACAGCCGATATTCCCCCAACAGCGAGCGGGGCAACATCCCCCGCAGCCCGGCCACGCCGCTGCCGCGCAAAAAGTGCATCAACACCGTTTCAGCCTGGTCGTCGGCATTATGGCCCACAGCGATGGCTGTTGCAGCCATCTCCCTCGCAACCTGGGCCAGAAACATGTATCGGGCGTGGCGCGCGGCCTCTTCCAGGGACAGGCCAGCCTCGCGGGCCAGGGCGGCGACGTTGACCTGCGCCACGCGGACGGGCAGGCCCCACTTTGCGGCCAGGTCGGCAACGAACGCCGCATCGGCATCTGCCTCGGCGCCCCGCAGGCCATGGTTCAGGTGCGCCACGTGCAGCTGCAAACCCAGTTCCGGCGCCAGCCGTTGCAACAGGTGAAGCAAACACAGCGAATCGGGGCCGCCGGAGACCCCGACCACCACTGTTTCACCTGGCCGGAACAAGCCATAGCGACGGATGTACTGGCGCACTCGGGGCAAAAGGTCGTTCATAACTGAAATGATAGCACGGCTGGCAGAAACGACCAAGGCGGCTGAACCGATTGTTTGACGCAAATCGCCTTCTGCGCTATATTTGTGCCCTGTGAATCACCTTCATGGCCCGATATCGAAAGAGGGACAAAAGCAGGAGGCAAGGCAGTGAGTAACTCAGGTACCACACAACCGGCCGCAAAAACCGGCGGGATGGCCGGGATGGTCGTCGCTGACAGCAGCATCAGCTATGTAGATGGGGCTAACGGCATACTGGAGTATCGCGGGTACGATATCCGTGTGCTGGCGGAACACAGCACCTTCGAAGAGGTCGCATATCTGCTTTGGAACGGGCATCTGCCCACCGTGCAAGAGCTGGACGAAATGAAGCGCCAGGCGCGCGCCTGTCGCTTCATGCCGCCTGAAGTCATCGCAGCGTTGCGGAACATGCCCAAGAACGCTGACCCCATGGCCGTGATGCGCACTGCGGTCTCGTTGCTCGCCCACTACGACCCGGAGTCGGAGGATAACACGCCTCAGGCGCATCAACACAAGGCCTGCCGGCTGCTGGGCCAGATCTCCGGCGTGGTGGCCGCGTACGAGCGCATCCGCCGGGGCCAGGAACCGGTCAAGCCGCGCATGGACCTGGATCACGCGGCCAACTTCCTGTGGATGCTCACGGGCGAAGATCCGGAGCCGCTGGCCGCCAAGGCGCTGGACCAGTACTTGCTGCTGCTGGCCGAACACGAGCTCAACGCCTCCACCTTTACGGCCCGCGTCATCGCTTCCACCGGTTCGGACCTCCATTCGGCCATCACGGGCGCGTTGGGCGCGTTGAAAGGGCCGGCGCACGGCGCGGCCGTGCAAGAGGCCATGGAGCAATTCCTGGAAATCGGCAGCGAGGACAACGTGGAGCCGTGGTTCAACAGCCTGAAGGGCACCGGCCGCCGCGTCATGGGCATCGGCCATCGCGTCTACAAGGTGCGGGACCCGCGCGCTGAGCCGCTGATGAAGAACGTCCAGAAGATGGTAGAAGCCACAGGGGAGTACACCTGGTTCAACATCGCGCGCAAACTGGAAGCGCTGGCGATGGAGGACGAGTACTTCAAGTCGCGCAACCTGAGCGCCAACGTGGACTTCTACTCGGCGCCGTTGCTCTACTCCATCGGCATCCCGGTGGACGCGTTCACCTGCATGTTCGCCATGAGCCGCATCGTGGGCTGGACGGCACATGTCTACGAACAGCAGGCCAACAACCGCCTGATCCGGCCGCTGGCGAACTACACCGGCCAGCACCAGCTCCCGTGGGTGCCCATCGAACAACGGGGGTAGGTTCAGGAGCGTCCGGGAGAAACCAGACCTGACGCACTGACGCAGAAACCAGGTTTCTTAGAGAAACCTGGTTTCTGCGTCTGGAACCAAATCAAAGAAACCAGGTTTCTTAGAGAAACCTGGTTTCTTTGTGATCAGATCCAATGCTGCTGCTTGGCGAAGTGCGTCAACTCATCGCGGAACTGAGGGGCCGCGATGTTGATCAGCGACTTCACCCGCTGCCGGATCGTCTTGGCGTGCAGGTCGGCCACGCCGTATTCGGTCACCACATAATGCACATGGTAACGCGAGGTGACGACGCCGGCGCCCGGTTTCAGGGTGGGGACGATACGGCTGACGGTCCCGTCCTTGGCGGTGGCCGGCAACGCAATGATGGGCACACCGCCGGGAGAGCGGGACGCGCCGTAGATGAAATCTAACTGCCCGCCTACCCCGCTATAGAAGATCGTCCCGATGGAATCGGCGCAGACCTGTCCCGTCAGATCCACCTCGATGGCGGAGTTGATGGCCACCTGCTTGTGATTTTGCGCGATGACAAACGGATCGTTGACGTAGTCCTGCGGGTGGAACTCGAAGATGGGGTTGTTGTCCATGTAATCGTACAACCGCTGTGACCCCAGGGCGAAACCCGCCACGATCTTACCGCGGTGGATCGTCTTGGCCGCGTTAGTGAGCACCCCCGCCTCAATCAGCTCGATGACCCCGTCGGAGAACAACTCCGTGTGCACCCCCAGGTCCTTCTTGTCCTTCAGGTAAAGCAACACGGCGTCAGGGATCTCGCCGATACCCATCTGCATGGTGGCACCGTCGGGGATCAGCTCGGCGATGTGAGAGGCGATGCGCTTTTGCAGCTCGCCCGGCGACCCCATGGGCACCTCAACAATGGGATAGCTGACCGGGACGATGTGGGTGAGCCGGCTGACGTGGATGAAGCTGTCGCCCAGGGCGCGCGGCATCTGGTCGTTGACCTCGGCGATCACGATGTCGGCCGCTTCGGCTGCAGGCTTGGTGAGCCCTACCTCGACCCCGAAGGTACAGAAGCCGTGTTCGTCCGGAGGCGAGCAATGCACCATGGCAACGTTCGGCTTCAGAAGCTTGGGATCGCGCAAGGCGCGCGGGATCTCGCTGAGAAAGATGGGGGTGAAGTCGGCGCGTCCCTCGTTGACTGCCTGACGGACGTTATGGCTGATGAAAAGCGAGTTGACCCGGAGATGGCCCTCCATCTCCGGCGCAACATACTCGGCCGGCCCGATGGTGAGCACCTGGCAGATCTCGACGTCCTCCAGCTCCGGCGCCCGTCGCACCAATGCAGCCAACAGCTCCCTGGGCACGCTGCAGTTGCCCGTCATAAAAACCCGATCGTGGGACTTGATGGCCCGCACTGCCTGATCGGCAGAACAGAGTTTGCTGTGATAGGAAATCCTCATATCAGTCCCTCCACCGATTCGCGCAGCGCGGGATGGGTGATGGCGCCATCGTGTGTGTTCAGCCCGTGACGCAATGCCGAGTTCTCGGCCAGGGCGCGGTCAAGCCCTTTCCCAGCAATCTCCAGGATATAGGGCCAGGCAGCGTTGTTGAACGCGTGAGTAGTCGTGCGGGCCACCACACCTGTCATGTTCGGGACGCAGTAATGGATCACGCCTTCCTCGATGTAGGTCGGGCTCTGATAGGTCGTCGGCCGGCTGGTCTCCACACAGCCGCCCTGGTCAATCGAGATGTCCATGATGACCGAACGTGGCTTCATGGTGCGCACCATCTCGCGGGTGACCACATGGGGGGCGCGCGCACCGGGGATCAGTACTGCGCCCACCAGCACGTCGGCACGCTTGACCGCCTTTGCCACGTTGAAGTCATGGGCGACGATGGTGTGCGCCCGGAATCCCCGCTCCTCCAGCATCTGCAGCTTGCGCAGGTCGGTGTCCAGGATGTAAAGGTTGGCGCCCATCGCCTCGAACACCTTGGCCGCGTTGGTGCCGACAATCCCGGCACCCAGGATCACCACGTTGGCCGCCGGCACCCCTGGCACGCCGCCGATCAAGATGCCGTGGCCCCCTTCGTGGTTTTGCAGCAACTGGGCTGCAACAGAGGCCACCATCCGGCCTGCGATCTGGCTGACCGCAGTGAGCACGGGCAGATGGCCGTCGTCCTGTTGGATGGTCTCGTAAGCGATGGCGGTGACCTTGCGCTCCAGCAGGATCTCCAGCTTGCGCGGGTGCGCCACGGCCAGATGGAGAAAACCGCACAGGATATGCCCTTCGCGCAACAGCTCGAACTCGGGCAACAACGGCCGCGAGACCGTCAGGATCATCTGGGCACGGCCGTAAAGCTCTTCCGGCGAGTAAACGATCTGAGCGCCGGCACGACGGTACTGCTCATCGCTGAAACCACTGCCCTGGCCCGCATCGCGCTCTACATAGACACGGTGGCCTTGCTGGGTCAGGATCTCGACCCCCATGGGGGTCAGACCGACGCGATAATCGAACGGACGACGTTGTTTGGGGATGCCGAAGTCCATGAGATCTCTCCTCGTTGAGGTGAATCAGTACGATGGTGCGATAATCGTCGCTGAGCCGATCACATTGTACGCGCTGGAGCCGCGCGTAACAATGACCTGTATCAGGCCCGTATGAGTTGGAATCTCACCGGGCCGCCATCTCGCGACCACGAAAAATACGAGAGGGCGCCCGGCGCAGTTCCTAAACGCCACCGAACGGCTGCTAATCGTCCCGATGCAGCCACCTCTCCAACGCGGCCCTCACCGCGGCCGTGTCCGCCGGCAACGTCACCGGCGGGTTGCGATGCCGGGCTATTACATCGGCCAGCGTCCCCTCATGATAGCCGACCTTGAACTCGCTGAACTTCAACCCGTGCGCCGTGGAGATGACCACCACGCGCTGTCCGGGCTGGATCACCCCCTGGCGGGCCAGTTTGCCTGCCACGGCCAGCGCCACCCCGGTGTGCGGGCACGCGTAGAGGCCGGCCCGATCGGCCAGCGCAGCAGCCTCCGCCAGCTCGTCCTCGGTCGCCTGTTCCACCACGCCGTCGAAGGCCCGCAGCGCGGCCACGGCCTTCTCGTAGCTCACCGGGTTGCCGATGCGAATCGCAGAGGCCGCGGTCGCGCCGGCCGTGACCGGTTCCAGCCGATCGAAGCCGCGGCGATAGGCCAGATACAGCGGGTTGGCGCGCGCTGCCTGCGCCGCTGCCAGCCGGGGCAACCGATCAATCACGCCCAGGTTCCTGGCCAGCATCAGCCCTTTCGCCAGCGCCGAAATGTTGCCCAGATTGCCCGACGGCAGGATAATCCAGTCGGGCACATCCCAGCCGAGCTGTTGCACGATCTCGATGCCCACCGTCTTCTGACCCTCCACCCGCAAGGAGTTCATGGAGTTGGCCAGATAGATGGCGTTGTCCTGCGTCACCTCCTGCACGATCCGCATACAGCCGTCGAAATCGGTGTCCAGCGCCAGGACATGCGCGCCGTGCGCGATGGGCTGGATGAGCTGCGCAGTACTGATCTTGCCGGCCGGCAGGAACACGATGGCCGGGATGCTGGCAGCCGCAGCATACGCGGCCAGCGCGGCCGAGGTGTCGCCGGTGGACGCACATGCCACCGCGCGCACCGGGCTGTTGCCCACCGCCATCATCTGGTTGACGGCGCTCACCAGCACCGTCATCCCCAGGTCCTTGAACGACCCCGTATGGCTGACCCCGCACTGCTTCACCCACAGGTCATCCACCCCCAGCGCCTTGCCCAGCCTTGGCAGCGGCAGCAGCGGCGTGTTCCCTTCGCCCAGGGTGACAATGTGCGCGGGGTCGAGCTGGGGCAGCACCCACTCGTGTTTGGCCCAGACGCCGGAAGTATTGCGTATTGCGTATTCCGCACTCCTTGACCCCTGCTCCCTGTCCCCTGTCCCCTGTCTCCTGACCCCTGCTCCCTGTCCCCTGTCCCCTGTCCCCTGCTCCCTGCCCCCTGCCCCCTGCCTCCTGTCCCCTGCCCCCTGCCCTCCGCCTCCCGCCCGCTGCTCGAACAGCGCGCGCCATGCGGGGCCGGCGAGCGCGACCGCCAGGGCCGCCTCATCATGGGCAACCTCCAGCAAGCCGCCGCAGACAGGACACCGGTAAACGACGGAGAAGACATCGTAGCGGCCCGGGCAGCCGCGAATGCAGCGATACCAGGCGGAAAGGGATAACGAAGTCATGACGACAATACCCTCGATCAAATAAAGGATGGACAGGCACAGTGTATCATCCCGCCGGTGATTGGGCAAAGAACTTGGTGGCGAAACCTCAGCGAAGTCAGCGAAGAAAGTCAGCGAAGAAACCAGGTTTCTCAGAGAAACCTGGTTTCTTCGCTGAGACTGCTGGTTTCTCCGCTGAGAGCGGTTTGGCTTTCGCGCCAAAATCGGGTACACTGCGGCGCATGACACAAAAAACCACCCGCTTCCTCATCATCGGCACAGTCGCCTGCCTGGCGGTCGCAGCCCTGGCCTATTTCTGGGCCATGGCCATGATGGACTCCCTGTATGCCTACCGGTCGCCCCTGGCCGACCGGCCGCCGGCGGCCGGGGAACCGGCCAACCCCGCGCTGACGCGCCGGCTGGTCTTCGTGCTGGTGGACGCGCTGCGCGAGGATACTGCGCTCAAAGCGGAGGTGATGCCGTTCCTGGCCGAACTGCGGGCACAGGGCGCATGGGCCACCATGCACAGCCGGCCGCCCTCGTATTCTGCGCCGGGCTACACCGTGCTCGGCACCGGCGCCTGGCCCGATCTCAGCGACGGGCCTGCGTTGAACCTGGATTACGACGAGATCCCAACCTGGACCCAGGACAACATCTTTTCCAGCGCGCAGCGTGCCGGCCTGCGGGCTGCCGTTGCCGGCTACTACTGGTTCGAAAAGCTGATCCCACAGGAAGCCGTCGCCGCCTCATTTTATACGGCCGGCGAGGACGCGGCTGCAGACGCAGATGTGATGGCCGCGGCATTGCCGTGGCTGGAAGCCGGCCCGACGGCCTATCAACTGATCTTCATCCACCTCGATCAAGTGGACTATGCCGGCCACCACGAAGGGGGGCCGCGTGACCCACGCTGGGACGCGGCCGTGCGGCGGGCCGATGACCACCTGCGGGCGATCGCTGCGCGGCTGGACTTGAGCCAGGACACCCTGCTGGTGGTCAGCGACCACGGCCAGATTGATCGGGGCGGGCACGGTGGGACCGAGGCGGTTGTGTTGACCGAGCCGTTCGTGCTGGTCGGCGCAGGGGTGAAACCGGGCCGCTACCCCGCCGTGCAACAGGCGGATGTGGCGCCTACGGTAGCGGTCCTGTTGGGCGCAGCAATCCCCGCCACCGCGCAGGGCCGCGTCCTGACCGAAATGCTGGCGCTATCGCCCGATATGGCCGAACGGGTCACAGCCACCCAACTGGCGCAACAGGAACGCCTGCTGGCCGCCTACAGCGCCGCGATCGGCCGGCAGCCCCCTGCAGGAAGCACCGGCGATCCAATGGCGGCGCTGGCTGCCGTGCGCTACGCCCGCCTGAACGCCGAGCGATTGCCAAGGGCGTTCCTGGCCCTGGGCCTCCTGGCACTCTTCCTGTTCGTCCTTTGGCGGAACTGCGGCCGTGAGCTGGCCTGGACGCTGGCGGCTGCGTTGCTGTACCTGGCGCTGTTCAACCTGCGCTATGCGGTGATCGAAGGCCGCACCTATTCCTTGAGCTCGGTGACCAGCGCGAACGACATCATCCTGTCAACTGCGACCAGCGCCGTGCTGGCGTTGCTCTTTGCGTGGCTGCTGCTGGTGGGCGGATTGCGGCTTGTCCGCCGGAAACGGCCCGAAGCGGCATGGGCCACGCTGCGCGGAATGCTGCTGACCCTGGCGCTGGCCGGCTTGCCTGCGCTGGTCAGCTTCGTGCTCAACGGCCCGGTGGTCACGTGGACGCTGCCCGACTCGCAGAGCTTCTTCCTGGGCTTCCTGGCCGTGTTGCAGATGCTGTTCATCGCCCTGGGCGGCCTCGTACTGTCAGGCCTGGCCGCGATATTGGGCGTGATTCCAAGGAGATAACCACCATGACCTCACGCACCGTACGACAGATTATCGAACCCCAACCTGTCCTGGAAGGGGCAGGGGTGCGGCTGCGCCGTAGCTTTCCGGGCCGCAGCCTGGACTTCCCCGATCCGTTCCTGTTGTTCGACCACTTCGGCTCGGACGACCCGCGCGACTACATGGCCGGTTTCCCCATGCACCCGCACCGCGGGATCGAGACCGTCACCTACATGCTGACCGGCGCAGTGGCGCACCGCGACAGCCTGGGCAACGCGGGCGTCATCCGGGCCGGCGATGTGCAGTGGATGACGGCCGGCGGCGGCATCCTGCACGAGGAGATGCCCCAACAGGCGCCCGACGGCCGGATGGAGGGCTTCCAGCTTTGGGTCAACCTGCCCGCCCGGCTGAAGATGAGCCGGCCGCGCTACCAGGAATTCACCGCGGACACCATCCCCCAGGTGATCCGGCCCGACGGCGTGACGATCCGCGTGATCGCAGGCACGGCCGAGGGGATGACCGGCCCCGTCCGGGAGATCGCGGCCGACCCGATCTACCTGGATGTGGCCGTGCCGGCCGGCGGGAGTTTCGTCTTTCCGGTGACGCGCGGGCACACTGCGCTGGCCTATGTCTTTCGCGGCGCGGGCATCTTCGGCGGCACCATGGCCCGGGCGCCGAGGCTGGTGTTGTTCGGTGACGGCGATACCGTCGAAGTCTCGGCCGGCGACCAGGCGGTCCGCTTCCTGCTGATGACCGGCAAGCCGGCCAACGAGCCCATCGTCCGTTACGGCCCGTTCGTGATGAACACGCGGGAGGAGATCTTGCAGGCGCTGCGCGATTTGCAGAACGGGACGTTTGTGAGATGATGATCAACCCGGCGACCGAGGTCACGGCTACCGTTGCAAAGCCTGCCTGCGCAGGCTGAGATGGTTGAGAGTTGGGAGATCAACCCGGCGACCGAGGTCACGGCTACCGTTGCAAAGCCTGCCTGCGCAGGCTGAGATGGAAGGCGCGGCCCTATGACTTTACCTTTGACGCCAGACGACCTGGCCCGGTTCATCGCGGCCCATGGCATCGCGGCCGAGATCGTGCCCATGTCCGCCGAAACCCCGACCGTGTCCGCGGCCGCGGCAGCGCTGGGGGTCGTGCCCGCGCAGATCATCAAGTCGTTGCTGTTCCTGGTGCGCGACCGGCCCGTGCTGGTCATCGCCAGCGGAGAGACCCCGGTGGATCGCGGGGTGCTGGCCGCGCGCTACGGCGTGGGCAAGAAGCAGATCAGGCTGGCAGACCCCGAGACGGTGTTGCGGCTGACCGGTTACCCGGCCGGCGGCGTGCCGCCCTTCGGCCACGCAGAGCCGCTGCCGACCCTGCTGGATCGCCGGGTGCTGATGTGGGACCGGGTCTACGGCGGCGGCGGGGACGATCACACGCTGCTGCGCATCGCGCCGGCCGAGCTGGCACGGGCCACCGCGGCGGAGTGGGTGGAGTTGTGAAGCGCGGGCCGGCCGCCGGAGCCCGACCTGAGTTGACAAACCTGCAATTCCGATCAATAATCTGTCTAGACTGGCCAGATATGGAGGTGTAACGATGGGCGATTGGCAATTGCAGACCGCGAAGAATAACCTGAGCGAAGTGGTGGACATTGCGGTGCGCGGCGAGCCCCAGGTGATCACGCGGCACGGCAAGCCGGTGGCCGTCGTGCTATCCATCGCCGAGTATCGCCGTCTGACCGCCGCGCAGGGCAAGCTTTCTGCTTTCTTCCGCAACTCTCCCCTGGTCGGCGTTGAACTTGACCTGACGCGCGACAAGAGTATGCCGCGGGAAGCGATCGAACCATGAAGTATTTGCTGGACACCTGTGTCATCTCGGAGCTGATCCGCAAGCATCCGGACCCTCACGTCGTCGCCTGGGTGGATAGCCTGCACGAAGCCGAGGCATATCTGAGCGTCATCGCCATTGGGGAGATCAAACGCGGGGTGGAAAGGCTGCCCGCGTCCGAACGGCAGACCGCAATACGCGAGTGGCTGGAGCACGATCTGATGGCGAGGTTTCAGGGCCGCATCTTACCGGTTGACACAGCGGTCATGCTCGCCTGGGGACAGCTCATGGCCGCAGCCGAGCGGATCGGACGAACGCTGCCGGCGTTCGATTCCTTGATCGCTGCCACCGCACTGAACGGCGGCCTGACGATCGCGACCCGCAATGAGGCCGATTTTGCCGGCATCGGCGTGCCGGTCTTCAACCCCTGGTCCGGGGCCGCCAGACTCGACTGAGGGCAACAAGGTGCAACCTGCAGGGCTCGTCCTTGGCCTGACCGCTTTCCTCAGCATCTGGCTGGGGCACGTGCTGGTGCGCGAGCTGGAGTACCGGCTGGCGTGGCTGCCGTGGCCGCTCTTTCTGGCCGCCGGCCTGGGGGCGGAGGCGGCCGCGCTATTGGCGCGCGGCCCGCTGCTGAGCGGCGCGTTGGGCATCGCCGGCATGACGCTGCTGTGGGACGCGCTGGAGTTCCACAGGCAGGAGCGCCGGGTGCGCCGCGGCCACGCGCCCGCCAACCCGGCCAACCCGCGACACCGGCGGCTGCTGGGGATGTAAGAGGAGGCCTTGCTGTACTGCGGGCGCGCAATCCGCAACGGAGTTGCTGTGGTTTCCCGGCGCAAGACCGCCCCGCTGAGGACACATCACCATGAACTGGACAGGTCTGCTTTTGGGCATCATCACCCTGGCGCTCATCGGCCTGGGGTTCGCATGGGTGGTCCGGCTGGAATATCGCCTGGGGTGGCTATGGTGGCCCTATGTCATGGCGTTGGGGATTGCCCTGCTGATCGGCTCCCTCTTCATGCCGGACTTCTGGGCCTCCGCGCTGGCCGGCATCGCGGGCGCGTCGCTGGCCTGGGGCAGCGTCGAGTTGCCGGAGCAGGCGGAGCGGGCCCGCAAGGGCTGGTTCCCTGCCAACCCGCGGCCCAAGCCCCGGCCGCCCTTCGCCGACCGCATCGAGCGCTGGCCCCGGCCGCGGTTGTAGGGGACGGATGAGAAGCTCAGCTTATCTCGTGCAGAGTTTACTCTCGTCCTCGTTCCGTCCTCATACTTTCGCCGCAGCATCCTCGCGTTCAAGCCGCTCCGCCAGCCACATCTTGATGACCGACTGGCGCGTCACGCCTAGCTTGCGCGCAGTGCCGAAACGAATACATTGGTATCGAGCACCACTCGCCGCCGCGACTCAGTCACCCTGCCAATCTCCCTCAATAGCAGTGCCATCAGCGATCGCTTGAAGGCGGATACGCTCGAGTGTCGTGCGAAACTGAGCCATCGCTTCTTCGCGCGATATCTCGCCCATCTCGGCAGCCAGGCGTTTCGCCTCGGCACGGATTGCAGCAGGAGAAGAATCTTCTACCGAGACGGACTGTCGCTGCTTCAACTCACGCATGAACTGCACGACCAGCCGTAAATCGTGTTCGGACAGCTGCGCTACTTCGATTACAGCCTCACGTATCAGGTCTTGCGAAGACGCTACCCCAGCAACCATTGCCCACAGTCCTCCTCTCTTCGTTTTTGACAGAGTCAAACCGATTATAGCATCTTCGATTGGTCTGTCAACGCTGTTAAGACGCAAGAAGCACAGGGCGGCCGTTGTGCCGACTCAGAACTCCCCCTGCATGCTCCCCGCGTACCCCGTCAGCTCCACATAGCCGTTTCCCGCCACCGGCCGGCCGGCCGACGTGCCGCTCACCCGCACTGCGCCTTCCCAGTAGGTGTACGACACCTGCATCTCCTGGTCCGCCAGCCAGGGGGTGATCTCCAGGCGCAGATCGGCCGCGGGCACGGCCACGATCCAGCCCGAGGGGTAGACCCCGCCGGTGCGCGGGCTGCGCCACTGGCCGGTCGGAGTGATGGTGAAGTCACCGGGGCCGAGCGGCCGCGTCGAACCATCCGCCGCGATCAGCGTGCCGCTGGAGAACGCGTCCACGCTGCCGTCCGCGCGGCGGAGCTGGAACGCCATCAGCTCGGTGTTGTCGTCGAGCTGGATGCTGAACCAGTCCCAGCCGACTTGCTCCGGGCCCAGCGCGCTGGTGCTCCACTCCTGGTCCATCCAGCTCAGGCCGGACACGGCGTAGGTCCTGTCCCCCACCGTCACCGTGCCCTCGGCTGCGATGCGCGTGCGGCTGACGTAGTAGGACGCGTTGCCCGGCTCCGGCCCCTTGCGGCTGTAGCCGCGATCCCCCTGGAGGACCGGTGGCTTGAGGTCGGAGAGGGCCAGGTCGAGCGCAACATCCCCCGCGGCCGCGCGCAGCCGCGCCGGTCGCGGCCGCCAGGGCGCATCATCACTGACATTACCAGGAATCGAGGCTTTAGCCGGTTGGGCTGGCTGTCCGGAGAGACCGGCTGAAGCCTCCATTCCGGATTGGAGGACCTGATCTGGACTCGAGGCTTTAGCCGGTTGGGCTGGCTGTCCGGAGAGACCGGCTGAAGCCTCCATTCCGGGTGTGGGCACCAGCTCTGCCACCTCCCAATCCTCCAGCCACACCCGGTACGGATCCGCCTGCGCGCCGGCGATCCCGGCCGCGCCGCGCGCCAGGCGCTCGAAGGAGTAGTGCCGGCCCCCCCGCACGTCGGTCAGCGCGAAGTGTGCCATGTACACCTGATCGGTCCCCCACGCCGAAGCGCGCTCAGCCCGCTGATCGGGCGGTGACAACGCGCGGCGGAAGAAGGTGAGCTGGAAGCCGAAATGCTCGCCCGTGACCGCGGTCAGGTTGCCGGTGTAGTACCACCACTCGGTCTGATAATCGTTGTGCGGCCCGCGGTCGTCCGGGAATACGATCGCCCGCGGCCCCTCCGCCCGCGCGAACCCGCTCACATCTGCCGGCGCAGCCGCAGCGACCAGGCTGGCCTGCAACCTCGGCGATGATCTCGGCCACAGCAGCCAGGCTACTGAAGCAAGTCCTACCAACAAGAGAATTGCATAGAGATAAGTTCGTCGTTTCATGGTTACTCCGAAAAGGGGACACGGGGACGCGGAGACGCGGGGACGCGGAGACGCGGGGACGCGGAGACGCGGAGATCTCCCCCTCTCCGCGTCTCCCCCTCTCTCTCCGCGTCTCCCCATCTCCGCGTCTCCCCATCTCCGCGTCTCCATCACTCCCCCCGCAACACCTCGACCGCGGCCATGCGCCCCATGCGGATCGCGGGATAGACCCCAGCCAGCAGCGCGGCGACAACGGCCAGCGCCAGCGCCTGCAGGAAGATGCCCGGCTCGGCTGCGAGTTGCATGGTCCAGCCGAACGAGCGGCGGTTGATGATGAAGATCAGCACCACGGCCAGCGCCAGGCCGGTGGGCAGCGCCAACAACCCTGCGACCGCGCCCATCAGGCCCGTCTCCAACAGCACCAGGCCGCGGAACTGGCGGACGGTGAGCCCCACGGCGCGCAGCACGCCGAACTCGCGGCCGCGCTCCAGTTGTAGCGACAGCAGCGCGCTCAGCACGCCGATGAACGCGACGATCGCGGCCAGCAGTTGCAACGCACCGGTGATCGCGAACGCGCGGTCGAACACCGCCAGCGCCTCGTCCCGCAGCGCCTGGTTGGGCCGCACCACCACCCCCTGGATGCCCGCCAGCGCCTCGCGCAGCCCGGCAACCGTCTGGTCCACGTCTACGCCCGGCGCCAGCACCAACAGGCCAGCCGTGATGGTGGGATCGTTCCAGTGTTGGCGATAGAGGTCCAGGCCCATCATGACTGCGCCCTGGCTGTTGGAATAGTCGCGGTAAACCCCGGCCACGGGGAAAGTGCGCGGGCCCTGGTCGGTGTGCAGGGTGACCGTTGCCCCGCGCGAGGGCAGTCCCAGCCGGTTCGCCAACGGCTCCGAGGCCAGCACTGCGCCGGCTTTGACTGCGGCCGCGACCTGCTCGCGACTCCCGTCGGTGCTGACGAAGACCCGCGGCGCGGTGAAATCCTCGTCCGACACCGCAGTGACCAGGATCGGGCCGTCGGGCGAGCCCACCTCAGCCGAGCGCAGCACCTCCCAACGCGTCACGCCGGGCCAGGTGCGCATGACATCGAGCACGCGCGGGTCCAGCGCTGCGGCCGAGCGGGTAGCGGTCATCTGCGGCGCGGAGATGTACACATCGCCCCACAGCGTCTGCGCCAACCAATCCACCACGGTGGTACGGAAGCTGGCCACCATCAGCCCCACGCCTACCGTCACCGACACGGCGATCATCAGCGCGGCGACCGCCACCGTCGTGCGGCTGAGCGCGGCGGTGACGTTGCGCGGGGCCATCCGGCCGAGCACGCCGGCCAGCCGGCCGGCCAGCGGCTGAACCAATCGCGCCAGCGCCAGGGTCGCCAGCGGCGCCAGCAGCGCAAAGCCGATGGTGAGGAAGAAGATGCCGCCGAAACTGACGGCCAGCGACCGGGTGGGGATCAGCAAGAGCGCGACCCCCAACCCGATGCCGCCGACGCCCGCGGCGGAGATCACCGGCACGGCCCGCCGCGCCTTCTCTTCCAGGCCAGAGCGGGCCAGCGCCAATCGCGGGGGCACGGTCGCGGCCTCCCACGCGGGCAGCGCAGCCGACGCCACCGTCGCAGCCACACCCAGGACCGCACCCTTGACCAGGCTCTCGATCGGGACGGCGACCCCGCGCACGGTAACGACGAAATAGAGATCGTTGATGGTCTGCGTCACCGCCCGGACGGCGCCCTGGCCCAGCAGGATGCCCAGGCCCAGGCCCAGTGCCGAGCCCAGCGCGCCCACCAGCAACGCCTCGCTCAGCACCAGCCGGCCCACCTCTCCCTGCGTCACGCCCAGGCAGCGCAATGTGCCGAACAGCGGCCGCCGCTGCACCACCGAGAAGGTCATGCTGTTGTAGATCAGGAACATGCCGACCACCAGCGCCAGCAGGCTCAGCGCGGTCAGGTTGATGCGGAACGCGGCGGTCATCTGCGCCAGCGCGCCGGAACGGGCGCGCACAGGGACGATTTGGGCGTCAGGGGGCAGCATCGTGGTAATGACTTCAGCCATCCCCTGATTCTTTGTAGTGACGACTTTAGTCGTCTGCTCCTGGTAACGACTGAAGTCGTTACTACCAAGGTCAGTAGTGACGACTTCAGTCGTCTGCTCCTGGTAACGACTGAAGTCGTTACTACCAAGGTCGGGCAGGATCAAATCCACATGGCTCAGCCGGCCGACCATCCCCAACACCTCCTGCGCGGTGGCGATGTCGGCCAGGATCACGCCGTCCAGCGCGCGGCGGGTCAAGCCATCCTGCGGCTGCAACAAACCCACGATCACCCCGGTCGAAATGCGGCCCGAAGCATCCAGCGTGACCACATCCCCCACGGCCACCCCGTATTCGGCCGCCAGCCCCTCAGAAATCAGCAGCGCACCGGGCCGGGTGAGGAAGGCCACCAGGTCGCTCACCCCTCCTCCAGCCCGTCCCCTGTCAAGGGAGGAGAGTTGACCTCCCCCCTCCCTGACAGGGAGGGGGGTCGGGGGGGTGGGTTCCCTCGCAGGGAGGGGGGTCGGGGGGGTAGGTTCCCTCGCAGGGAGGGGGGTCGGGGAGGTGGATTCCCTCTCCGTGCGAGGAGTTGGTCCCAGGTACGACCGGAACGGCGCCTCGGCAAACGGGTCTACGCCCAAAAGCTGAAGCGGCCGATTCCCAAGCTGGGGCGAGGTGACGTAGTCGGTCACCACCGGCGCAGCATTGCGCACGCCTGCCGCACGCAGCCGGACGTAGACCGCCTCGCCCAGCCCGCCCGGTCCGCCGATAATCTGATGCGTGGCACGGCCGGCGATGGCCTCGGTGCTGAGATCGAAGGCCCGGCTGGCGGCGCTGTTGGCCAGGTCAATGGCGACCATCACCGCCACGCCCAGGGCGATGCCCAGGATCATCAACGCGGTCTGCCAGGGGTGGCGCAGCAGGTAACGCCACCCGATGTTGGCGAGGGTGCGGTTCATGGCGTCCTCTTTCGGTTAGAGCCGTCCATGCCATACAAACCAGGTTTCTCGGAGAAACCTGGTTTGTATGGCAGATCCCCGTCCAAACCAGGTTTCTCGGAGAGACCTGGTTTGGACGGGGGTTTGGACGGTTCGGACGGGGACGCCGGCCGTTTCCCGATCGCAGTCACGAAGCCCGGTTTGACCGCAGGCGCATACTCCAGCTTGCCGTCCCGCAGATGAAAGATGCGGTCGGCCCAGGACGCCGACTCCAGGCTGTGGGTCACCATCAGCAGGTTCTTGCCCGCCTGGCGGGTCAACCGGTCCAGCAGCGCCAGCACGGCCCGGCCGGTGGCCTCGTCCAGATTGCCGGTTGGCTCGTCGGCCAGCACCAGGGCCGGATCATGCACCAACGCCCGGGCGATGGCGACCCGCTGCTGCTCACCGCCGGAGAGCTTATCAGGGAACGTGTTCGCCCGCTCCAGCAGGCCCACTGCGTCCAACAGCGGCTCTGCGGCCGCACGCGCAGCCCTGGCGGAGGTGCCGTTCAGCTCCAGGGGCAAGGTGACGTTCTCCATCACCGTCAGGGTAGGGATCAGGTTGAAAAACTGAAAGATGAAGCCGATCTGCTGTCGGCGGAACAGGGTGCGTTCCCGCTCGCTCAATGCGGTCAGCTCCTGGTCCCCCAGCCAGATCTGGCCCGCGTCCGGCCGGTCTATGCCGCTGACCAGGTTCAAAAGGGTGCTCTTGCCGCTGCCGCTGCGCCCTACCAGGGCCACGAACTCCCCCTGGCCGAACTCGGCCGACGCGTTTTCCAGCACCACGCGACGGCGGTCGCCTTCCTGATAAGCCTTGGAAAGGCCCACCAGACGCAAAAACGCAGGCTCCCGACCGGTGCCGTCCTCACGGACAGGGGACCTCTGCACGGCAACGAGATTGTCACTCCAAGCAGGCTGCATAATTCCCTCCATTCAGCTTTCCTCAGTTTCGCGCGAACAGCGCAAAACAGCAGTAAGCCGGACACCGAAAGATCAGACAAAGCTTAGACAAGATTAAAGCAAAAGCGCCTCTCCCTTCGAGAAGAGAGAGGCGCTATGAACAGGGTGAAAACCCTGGTACCAAAAGCTCGTCTTACTTGCTTACGACCTGAATGGTCTTAGGCCGGACTGCTTCAGCCTTCGGGATGGTCAGGGTGAGCAAACCGTTCTCGTACCTGGCCTCGGCCTTGTCCGCATCCACCGGGATGTTGATGTTCAGCGTCCGCTGGAACTTGCCGTAGGGCCGCTCGCGCATCACATAATCAACATTCTCCAGCGGCGCTGGCCGCTCCCCTTTGATGGTCAGCGTATCACCCTCGATGGTGATCTCCACGTCTTCGGGTTTGACCCCGGGCATGCTCGCCAGGACGACGATCTCATTGGGCGTCACATAAGCATCCAGCGGAAGCCGGTAGACGCGCTCCTCGGCCGCTTCGCGACGCCGGGCCGGCACAAAGGTATCTTCGAACAGGCGATCCATCGCTTCCCGCAACGTAATCGCCTCGCGGAACGGGTCCCATCGGGTCAACATATCCACCATTTTCGACTCTCCTTGATAAGATCAACTGGTGGCTTCTGCCGGGCACCATGCCCGGCAGAAGCCCGGGCCTGAGTGTGTCGTCAAACGCTTACTTGGAGACGATCTTGATCGTCTTGGCCTTCGCGGCCTCGGTCTTGGGCAGCTCCAGGGTCAGGACGCCGTTCTCGAAGGTCGCCTTGGCCTTGTCGGCGTTCACCCCGGCCGGCAAGCCCACCTGGCGGCAGAAGCTGCCGTAGCGCCGCTCTTGGCGCAGATAGTTCCGCTTCTCGGTCTTCTCTTCGCTCTTGAACTCACCCTTGATGGTCAGCAGGTCGCCGGTGATGGTGACTTCGATGTCCTCGGGCTTCAGGCCAGGGACCGAAGCCTTGACGACCAGATGATCGTCCGTCTCGTACATGTCCAGCGGCAGGACCACGCTGGGTGACTCACCGAACATCGAGAAGCCGGGCCACAAGAAGCTCTCTTCGAACAGCCGATTCATCGCATCGCGCAGGCTTACCAGTTCCCGCGCCGGATCCCAACGTACCAACTCAGCCATAGCACAACCTCCTTCACACAAGAGATCTTAGTTTTTCGATTCTGCCCGCAGTGTATGCCGGTCGCGTTAGAAAGGCATTGGATCAACGTTAGAGTTGTGTATGCGGGGGCGCGCTTGAGGCCGTCAAAGGGTTTGACATCCCACAGCTTAGCGTGTATTCTGGCACATAGTGACATCGGCCGATTGCGGAGGCGAAATGTTTCTCGACGAAGCGAAGATCTACGTGCGGGCGGGCGACGGCGGCAACGGTGTGGTCGCGTTCCGCCGCGAGGCGCACGTGCCCCGGGGCGGGCCCAGCGGCGGCAACGGCGGCAAGGGGGGCGACGTGTACCTGGAAGCCGACCCGCAGATGAATACCCTGATCGCGTTCACCAGGCAGACCCATTTTCGCGCCGAGCGCGGCGCGCACGGCCGCGGGAAGAACCAGACGGGCGCCCAGGGCGCCGACCTGATCATCAAAGTGCCGGTGGGCACGGTGGCATACGAGCTGGAGACCGGCATGCTGGTGGCTGACCTGGCTGCTCCCGGCGAGCGTGTCCTGGTCGCTCGCGGAGGCCGCGGCGGGCGGGGCAACTGGGCATTTCGCTCCCCCACCAACCAGGCCCCGCGCATCGCCGAAAACGGCGAACCTGGCGAGGAGCGCTGGCTGCGCCTGGAACTGAAGCTGTTGGCCGATGTGGGGATCATCGGGGTGCCCAACGCGGGCAAGTCCACCCTCCTCAGCCGGATCAGCGCGGCACGGCCGAAGATCGCCGACTACCCCTTCACGACCCTGACGCCCAACCTGGGCGTGGCCGTGATAGACCACCAGGACATGGTGTGGGCCGACATCCCCGGCCTGATCGAAGGAGCCCACAGCGGCGCCGGCCTGGGGCATACCTTCCTGCGCCACATCGAACGCACCCGGCTGCTGGTGCATCTGCTCAACGGCCTCAGCCCCGACCCCATAGGGGACTATCACGCCATCAACCAGGAGCTGGCGCTGTTCAATCCGCTGCTGGCCGAAAAGCCCCAGATCGTCGTCTTGAACAAGATGGACCTGCCGGAGGTGCAAGCCCGCTGGCCGGCAATCGCCCGAGACCTGGAAAAGCTGAACGTGGCCGATCCGCTGGCCATCTCGGCGGTAACGGGCGAGGGGGTCGAAAAGCTGCTGCGCCGGGCTGCTGCAACGCTGCAGGAGCTGCCGCCTCCGCCGCGCCTGGCCGACGTACAGCCGTTGGCGCCCCCGACCCGCGAAGAGGACATGGCGTTCACCATCACCCGGGAGCCGGACGGCGCATGGCGCGTGCAAGGCCGACGGATTGAACGGATCGTGAAGATGACCCGCTGGGAGTACTATGACGCCGTGATGCGTTTCCAGCGCATTCTGGACGCCCTGGGGATCACCGAAGCGTTGCGCGCACACGGCGTCCGCGAAGGCGATACGGTGCGCATCGGCGACAAGGAGCTGGAATGGAGCGATTGATCGTGCCGGGCCGTGTGGAAGAGAACCCTTGCCCTCCGTCGGCAGCAGCCGCTGCGTTGCCGATTTCTGCGTTTGGCGCCGCGCCCCGGATCGGCCTGCTGGGAGGCACCTTTGACCCGGTGCATATCGGGCACCTCATCCTGGCGGAAGAGGCGCGGGATCAGCTCGACCTTTCGGTGGTGTACTTCGTCCCGGCCGGCGACCCGCCGCACAAACGAGACCGCCGTCTGGCACCGGTGGCCCATCGCGTGCGTATGGTGGAGCTGGCGGTCGCCGACAACCCCCTTTTTCAAGTCTCACGCGTCGACGCCGACCGGCCAGGGCCACACTACACTGTGGATATGGTCAACCTCTTCAAGGCCCAGATGCCGCCGGGCGGGACCCTGTTCTTCCTGATGGGCTACGACAGCCTGGCGGAGCTGCCCACCTGGCACGAGCCCCAGGCGCTGGTGGCGGCCTGCCACCTGGTGGCACTGACCCGCTACAACGTACCTCTGGACTGGGATTACCTGGAGGCTGTACTGCCGGGCATCCGGGAGCGGGTCACGCTGCTGGACATGCCGGAGCTGGAGATCGCCTCACATCAACTCCAGGAACGAGTGCGCGCCGGCCGCAGCATCCGTTACCTGGTGCCTGACGCCGTATGCGCGTATATCCGGGAACACAGGCTGTATGCAACGGATGGCGGATAGCGAATCTCGAATCTCGAATCTCGAATGCGTAATTCGTGATTCGCCGATTCGTGCTTCGCTGATTCGTGCTTCGCTGATTCGTGCTTCGCTGATTCGTGCTTCGCTGATTCGTGATTCGCTGATTCGTGATTCGCTGATTCGTGATTCGCTGATTCGTGATTCGCTGATTCGCTGATTCGCCGCTTCCCTCACTCCACCTGATACGGCACGTTGGTGACCACAATGCCCCGTCGGAACAACAGCGCCATGCGCAACCAGGTCGCCGTCTGCGCGTGGAGCAGGTTCTCCCACCGTCGTTTGGGCACGAATTGGGGCACTACCACGGTGATGATCTCACCCGGCTGGCGTCGGGCAGCAATGTCTTCGATGTACCGAAGGAGCGGCTCGATGAGCAAACGGTATGGGGAATCGAGGATCACCAGCCGAACCCCACGCCCCCACAGGTCCCACTTCTGCTGAATCTTCTCTGCCTCGCCGGGTTCGAGACAAACGTGCACGGCGGTTACATCGCTGGACAGGCATTGGGCGTAGTTCAACGCCGCGATGGTGCCCTGGTGTACGCCGCTGATGGGCAAGATCACCCGATGGCGGGAGACACGCGGCGGCTCGGCCAACCTTTCCAGGGACAGGCGCCGGGCCAGATCGCGGTAGTGCCGGTTGATCATCGAAAAGCCCCAGTAAATCGCCGGGATCAAGATCAGCACAACCCAGGCGCCATGAACGAACTTGGTCACCGCGAAGACCCCGGTCACAATCGCGGTACAGAACGCGCCGAAACCATTGGTCACCATCTTGAGCCGCCAACGGGGGTCGTACGGTATGGCCGCACTGCGCGAGGACACCTCCCCTGTCGCCATGCGCCCCATCCGATACCAACGGCGGGCCATGCCGACCTGTGCCAGGGTGAAGGAGAGGAACACACCGATGGCGTACAACGGGATCAAACCGGTGACGCTGGCACGAAACGCGACGATGAGCAGGCAGGCGATCAACGCCAGCGCCACGATCCCGCGGGAATACACCAGCCGGCTGCCGCGGAAGGCCAGTTGCCTGGGCAAAAAGCCATCTTGTGCCAGGATGGCGCTCAGCCGCGGGAAGCCGTTGAACGAGGTATTGGCCGCCATGATCAGAATGATCATCGTTGCCGCGATCACAGCCAGATAAGCCGCGCCACGGCCATCGTAGATGGTGCGCGCCAACTGCGAGATCACGGTCTCGCTTTCCGAAGGAACGGCGCCCACCGGCCCCGCCAGAAACGTGATACCCAGAAACAGCGTGGCCAAAATGCCGCCCATCCACAACAGCGTAGTGCCGGCGTTGCGGCTGCGCGGCTCTCGAAATGCCGTAATGCCGTTGGAGATCGCTTCGGTCCCGGTCAAAGCGGTCGTGCCGCTGGAGAAAGCGTGCAAGAGCAAAAACAGTGAAATCGGCTGAAGTACGCCGTGGAATTCCAAAGGCGGCGGATCCACCACCTGGCCCAACGTCCCGGTGAAATAGCGGACCAGACCCGTACCCACCGTGGCAAACATCATCACCAGGAAGAAGTAGCTGGGCACAGCAAAAGCCGCCCCCGATTCCCGTACCCCGCGCAGGTTGACCACCATCATGAACAGCACCAGCCCCACAGCGATCTCCACGCGGTACGGGAAGAGGACGGGAAAAGCCGACGTGACCTGCGCGACCCCGGACGAGACCGAGACCGCAACGGTCAGGATGTAATCGGTCAACAGGGCCGCGCCGGCCACCTTGGCCGCAGAGGAACCCAGGTTATCCAGGGAGACAACGTAGGCGCCGCCGCCGTTGGGATAGGCGTGGATGATCTGCTCGTAGGAAAGGACGACGATGGCCAGCAGGCCGACGATCACCAGGGAGATGGGAAACGCAAACCGGAATGCCGCCGTGCCGGCCGCCGCCAGGATAATCAACATTTCCTGGGTCGCGTAGGCCGTAGAAGACAGAGCGTCCGAGGCAAACACGGCCAACCCGACGAACTTGCCGATGGTTTGATGTGGCGCGTCGGCAGTGGGCAACGGCCGGCCGATCAACCAGGTGACAAATGTGCGGCGCGGCGGTGTTTCGACCACGCGGTGCTGCACCGCGACACTTGAGTCGTTGGAGATGGACATATCAAACTTCCCACAAATCCGAATGATTGTGCCCCTCGACAGAACAGGGGCTATCGAACAAGAGCCATTATATGCCGAACGCCCCGGGACACAAAAGCCGATTGCATCACACATTTGACCGCACAGGGGAAACGCAGTATGATTTCCGCCGACGACATCTTTCGGGGGGACAGGATGCATGCCTGTGTCCCCTTTTTGTTGGCGGTCTTCGGAAGGATCGCCGGATCGTACGAAAACGGAGTTAGAGACAATGAAGGCAATTGTAGTCGGTTGTGGCCGGGTCGGCTCACAAGTGGCAAACCGGCTGTTCCACAGGGGCCACACGGTCACCGTGGTTGACATCACACACCTGGCGTTCAACAATCTTGACGCCCAGTTCCGGGGCAGGATGTTGGAGGGTGACGTGTTGTCGCAAGACATGCTGCGCCGCGCCGGAATTCAAGAGGCAGATGCTCTGGCGGCTGTCACGAGCTCAGATAGCCTGAACGCGGTGGTGGCCCATCTGGCCCAGCACGAATTCGGCGTCCGCAACGTGGTAGCCCGCAACTACGAACCGCGGTACATCGGCCTGTATGAGGCGTTCGGCGTCCAGGCGGTCGCCCCCAGCATCTGGGGAGCTCAACGCATCGAAGAAATGCTTTCGGATGTGACGTTGCGGACGGTCTTCTCCGCCGGCAACGGCGAGGTCGAGGTCTACGAGGCGCTGATCCCGCCGACATGGCATGGCCGGCGCGTCGGCGAGATCGTCAACCACAGCGGATGTATGCCCATCGCCCTCACCCGAGCGGGCCAGGCCTCCATCCCCACCGGGGACACCGTCCTGGAGGCCGGAGACCTGCTGTATCTCAGCGCCACATTCGACGGCATTGCAAGCCTGCGCCAACGGCTGGCCGAGGCGGGAAAGGAGGCGTAACATGTTTGTACTCATTGCCGGCGGCGGCCGCACCGGCGCGCAACTGGCATCGGTCCTGCTGGCCCAAAACCATCAGGTGCGGCTGATCGAACATCGCAGCGACGTGCTGGCGCGCATCCATCACGAGCTGCCCACGGAGGTGATCTACGAAGGGGTGCCCACCGAACCGGCTGTGCTGGAACTGGCCGGTATCCAGCAGGCCAACGCCCTGGCAGCCGTCACGACCAGCGACGCCGATAACCTGGCGCTTTGCTACCTCGCCCGTCACAAATACAACGTACCACGCACCATCGCGCGGGTGAACAACCCACGTACGGCCTGGCTGTTCGATGCGAAATTGGGAGTGGACGTAGCGGTCAACCAGGCCTCCATCATGTCCAGCCTGATCGAAGAGGAGATCTCGCTGGGCGACATGATGACGTTGCTGAAACTGCGCCGGGGGGAATACTCGCTGGTGGAGGAGAAAATCCCAGAGGGAGCCAAAGCCATCGGGGTGGCCATCAAGGACCTGAACCTGCCCGACGAGTGCGTGATCGCCGCAATCATCCGCCACGGGGAGATGATCGTCCCGCGCGGCATCACCCGCTTCGCGGCCGGCGACGAAGTGTTGGCCGTGGTCAGCCGCAGGGCGATGGACGAGCTGGCCGCCCTGTTCGCCAAGCCCGAGAACCATCAGGCCCACACCGGCGGAAAGGGCGGGGGCAAGTAGGGGATACCTGCGGGAAGGACAGCCCTTTGCTCCGCCGGCGTCTCGACATGCGTCGCGCGGCCGGCGGGTGTTTTGGGAAAAACTCTTACTGACAGATGCGCAGCCGTGAAGTATCCTTTCCAACTGTCAAATGCAGGTCAAACAAACCGCAATCGCTTTACAAGGAGAGGATTTCATGGCACATCAATTACCTTCTCTGCCCTACGCCTACGATGCGTTGGAGCCGTACATTGACACAATGACGATGCAGATCCATCACACCAAGCATCATGCCGCCTACCTGGCCAACCTGAACAAGGCCATCGAGGGCACCGAGTTCGAGAACATGCCGGTGGAAGAACTGCTGTCCAAGATAGATAGCGTGCCCGAGAGCATCCGAACGACGGTGCGCAACCACGGCGGCGGCTACGCGAATCACAACCTGTTCTGGACCATTATGGCACCCAACGCAGGCGGCGCGCCCAGCGGCGAGCTGGCCGCAGCCATCGAGAAAGCCTTTGGCTCCTTCGAAGCCTTCAAGGAGAAGTTCACCGCTGCGGCAGCCAACCGCTTCGGCAGCGGCTGGGCCTGGCTGGTCGTCAAACCGGACGGCAGCCTGGACGTGTACAGCACCGCCAACCAGGACAGCCCGTTGATGAGCGGCGACACACCCATCCTGGGCCTGGATGTCTGGGAACATGCTTACTACCTGAAATACCAGAACCGCCGGCCCGAGTACATCAACAACTTCTACAACATCATCAACTGGGATCAGGTCGCGGCGAACTACCAGGCAGCGCGCAAAGGCTAATGCCGAGAGCGGAAGTGGCCCTGTGAGCTTATCACTCCATAGCGGGGTGATTACCGGTAAGAGCGGGTGAGGCAATGCCTCGCCCGCTCTTGCTTTGCAGACCCTTTCGAATCACCGGCCCGTTTTTTGGCCCAGCCACCCTCCACATGTACAATGGTTCCTGACCGCAGTCAGCTTTGTGGAAGCGAGGCGCCAATGGCCGGGCAAACCCACGGAAAACGCGAAAGCAGCAAGCACGAACGGCGCGAACGTCTCTATCAGGCGGCCGTGTCCCTCTTTCGCGAGCAGGGTTACGAAGAGACAACGGTTGACCAGATCACGCGGCGGGCCGGGCTGGCCAAGGGCACTTTCTTCAACTACTTCACCACCAAAGATGCCGTGCTGCGCTACATGGGCGAGCGCGCCATAGGCCGGCTGGGGAATATCTCCGTGGCCGGTGGCAGCGCCTCTGCGGTGGGCAATCTCAAGCGCTTTCTCGTTGCCCTGGCCAACAGCCTGGAGCAAGATCGCGACCTGGTCAGGCTGATCTTCAACAAGGGCATCGCCGTGCCGGAACTGCTGGCCGGCAACGCCGGGGGATTCAGCATCCGTCCGACGGCGACATTGATGATACGACGGGCGCAACACCAGAACGAGATCAACCCGCTGCTGGACCCCGATGCCCTGGCCATGGCCCTGGATGCGCTGTACCTGCAACAGCTGGTGCTCTGGTGCGAAGCCGAGACCCCCTATCCGCTGGCCGAGCGCTTCACCGGCGTGGTGGACCTGCTGATGATGGGCATCGCCGCGCGCTGATTATTCTGATCCAAGCGAACCTGGAGGCATCTTTGATCACCACAGACCCGAACGGCAGTGTCGCAGAGGGGTCGGCCCGCTGGACCAGATGGCTGGCGGCTGATCTCTTCCCCGGGACGGCGCTGCCGTTTGCCTGGAGCATTTTGCAGGATCCGCTGGAACGCGCATTGCGCCGCGCCCTGACCGGCCTGGGCGCGCCCGAGCCGCCGGCCGGCGCGTTGTGGCGGCTGGCCGCCGACGGTCGGGTGTACGTCTCGGCCACGGCGCTGACAGAGGCCGATCAGGCCCTCAAAGGAGCGGCCTGGCTCGGCCCGGAACGCCCCGAGCAACCTGCCGGGCTGGTGGCACGCTGGGGGGCCAGGGGGATCATCCATCGCGCCCAAGCGCGCATCGCCGAGGCCCAGGCGCAGGTTGAGGCCTTGCACCGCCAGCAGCGCCACTGGCTGCAGTGGGTACAGGAGCGCCGCTGGGCACAAGCCGACCTTCTTCAGGTAATGGAGGAGCTGGAGCCGCGCGCGGCGGGCGTGCTGGAGGCCCACTTCGTCCTCAGCGCTGGCCTGCGCGCCGCAGCGGCCCAGGCGGCCGACATACTGGCGGACTCCCTGCCCGATGCGCCGCCCCACCTGGGGCTGGACCTCTATGCCGGCCTGGCCGACCTGCCATCGGTGGCCGCAGCGTACGCGCTCAGGGCCGCCGCGTCCCTGCCTCACGACCATCCTGACCGGGTTGAGGCGCTGAACCGCTACGGCCATCGCGGGCCAGGCGAGATGCGGCCGGACGCGCGGCGGTGGGCCGACACGCCCGCCCTGCTCGAGCTCCTGGCGCAATATCCGACGCGACATACCGCCGATGCAGCCAACCGGCGCCGCGCAGAGGCCGAATCCTGGATCAACAGCAGGCTGGCTGGGGGACGTCGCCAGAAGCTCACCGACGCGCTGGCCCACGCCCGTGACCTGTGTCGCGCGGCCGACATGGCCTGGGATGCGCTGGCGATGGTGCTGGCCGGCGGTCAGAGCTGGCTCGCAGCCGCTTCCGTAGAGGCCCGCAACGCCGATCTGCTCGAACGCGCCGAAGACGCGCTGTTCCTGGAGCTGGAAGAGCTGAAGCAGGTCGCCACGGGCGAGTGGCACCGGGGTCGCGGGGAGGAAGTTCGCGCACGGGTCGCCCGACGGAAGGGATCGGCACCGGCCGAAGCCGACAGCTATCCTGACCGGCCGGCGCCGGCCAGCTCAGGGGTCGCGCAGGGGATGGCTACGGTTGCCGATGGGCTGACGCCGCCACAACCGCCGGCCGTTTGGCTGTGCAAGACCGCTGATCCCGGCTGGGCCCCCTTCTGGCTGGGAGCCGAAGGCATCCTGGTCGCCGCGGACGACCTCTGGTCGCCGGGGATGATCGTCGCACGGGCGCTGGGGGTGCCCGCAGTCGCTGGCGCAGCGCGGGCGGTTGCCGGCACGCCGCCAGGAAGGGTAGTCGCCCTGGACGGCGCCACCGGCATCATCACGCGACCTTGAAAACCCGGACATTGGATCGCCATGTACGACATGCAACGTCTGATCACAGGCTCTGCCCGGATGGGGATGCCGCTCCTTCCAGCGCAGGTGGCCGCCTTTGAAATCTACCTGCAGGAGCTGCTCTCCTGGAACGAGCAGTTCAACCTCACCGCCATCACCGAGCCCGAACAGGTGGAGCTACGCCACTACCTGGACTCCCTGGCGCTGATCCCGGCGTTGGCCGCTCTGGAAGGGATTTCCATCCCCACCCTGCTGAGCCGCAGCCCGCGCGCAGCGGATGTCGGGGCGGGTGCGGGGTTCCCTGGCCTGGCGCTGCGCATCGTCTGGCCGCGGCTGCGCCTTTGCCTTATCGAGGCCACGGCCAAGAAGGTGCGCTTCATGGAGCACATCGCCAACAAGCTGGGGATGACCGACGTCCAACTGGTGCATGGCCGGGCCGAGGAGCTGGGCCTGCGCGAGCCGCACCGGGCAGCTTACGATCTGGTCATGGCCCGCGCGGTCGCGCCATTGCCGACGTTGGTCGAGTACCTGTTGCCGCTGGCGCGCCGGGGGGGCCGCGTGGTGGCCTACAAGGGCTCGGCTGCCCACGAGGAAGCCCTGGCCGCCGAACAGGCCATCCGTTTGTTGGGCGGCAGCCTGACGAAGCTGGTCCCCGTGGAGATCCCCGGCCTGGCCGAAACCAGGGTACTGGTCGTCATTGACAAGGTCGCACAAACCCCCGACGGTTATCCGCGCGGCCGCGGCCTGCCCCGCAAACAGCCTTTGGGTGGAGTCGTGGTCGAGCAAGCGACAGGCGAAACCGAGGTCTGACCGGCACTGCTGCAAGGATCGCATCCCTTATGTCCTCAACACTGCGGGCGCTGCGCGTATTGGTCGTCTCCCCCATCGGCACCGCCATCAATCCCTACATCGGGCTGTTCTGCGAAGGGTTGAAAGCTGCGGGAGCGGATGTCCGTCTGTGCTCCCGGCTGGCGGCCGCCGATCTGACGGCAGGCGCAAGGCCCGACGTGATCCATCTTCACTGGCTGGAGCGGTACGACCTGCCCCCGGCCATCCTGGCCCGCTCATTGCACGGCGCGCGCGATCTGCCTCGACGGGGCCTGCGCCGCGTGCTGGAAGGAAGCCTCAACGCGCGCTGGGTCTATCAGCTCCGCCGCTGGTTGCGGTTGCGCCGCCTATTTGGGCTTCTGGAACGCTTTCAACAACAAGGGGGACGGGTGGCCTTCACCTCACACAACCTGGAGCCCCACGAGGAGACCGGCCCCGCCGACCGCTGGGGGATAGCGCGGCTGATACACCAGGCTGACATCATCCACGTGCACGACGCGGGCACGGCGGCCCTGTTGGACGAACGCTTCGGGAGGCGCCATGGGGTAGCGGTGATCCCCCACGGCCACTATCTGTCCGCCTACCCCAACGAAATCGGCCGTGCGGCTGCGCGCAGCCGTTTGGGACTGCCCACGGACGCGTTTGTGTTCGTCACGCTCGGGCTGTTGCGACCGTACAAAGGGCTGGAGGACCTGGTGCCTGCATTTCGGGCACAACAGGGAGAAGGGGTGTGCCTGGTACTGGCGGGCCAGGCCGAGGCCCCTGCCTACGTCGAAAAGTTGAAGGCCCTCATCGGAGAAGACCCCCGGATCCATCTGCGGCCCGGTTTGGTGCCCCAGGATATGGTGCAGCTTTACCTCAACGCGGCCGACGTAGTGGTGTTGCCGTATCGCCGGATCACCACGTCAGGGGCGGCGCTGCTGGCGTTTTCCTTCGGCCGGCCGATCGTTGCCCCCGCGATCGGTGCCTTCCCCCATCTGATCGGCGGACAACGGGGCATCCTCTACGATCCCCGACAGCAAGATGGCCTGGCGTCCGCCCTGGCACAGGCGCGCCAGACCGATTGGCGGAACGCAGAGGAAGAGATCATGCGCTGGGTGCGCCAGTTCGACTGGCAGGAGATCGGCGCGAGGATGTTGGAGGCTTACAACCTGTATACCAGTACGGACAGCACCGGTTCGACCGGCCGGAACCCGAGGGAACCGTAGAGCCGCCGCGACACAGTGTTGCTGGCCTGGGTGTTCAGCGCCAGGCCGGCCGCGCCGACCCTTTCCGCAAAGTGCAACCCATCCACCACCAGTTGCCGGCCGATCCCCCGGCCCTGGACGTCAGGATGAACTGCGACGCGGATCAGGTGCGCGTAGCTGCCGGGGCCCCCGTAGGAAGCCAGGGAGAAGCCCACCGGCCGATCGGACAGATATGCGACCACGGCCTGCTGCGATGTCAAGAGCCAACTGATTACGGTGGCGTCGCCGTAACGCCACAGCGGCGCAAAAGCCTCCGCGTTCAACGCCAGGATGGTGTCAATGTCAGCGGGGCCGGCAGATCGTAACTGCGCCACTGCAGGCGGTCTCGGGGCCAGCGCCGGGTCATCGTTTACATAGCTGAGCACGCGGTCTATCTCGGTGAAACCTTCGCGCAGCAGGCCGTCTTTCAACCATCCCTGCGCCGTGAGGCACACCAGGCCGGTGCAGCCGTTGGCCTCCAGCGCGGGCAGAGCCTGCTGCAGCATCGGTGCCAACACCGACTGCACGGACTCCCCTGCGTCAACGGCGACCGAACCCAAATCGGCCCAGACCTCGGCCGGTGAACCGGCGGGTGCCCGCAGCGTCAGGCCCAGGAAACCCACGGCCGAACCATGCATCAGCGCGATCACGCTCAAGCCGCTCTGCAGCAGGGTCGCCTGATCGTCCAACATCTGGCTGCCGTGTCGCCGCCAGGTGCCGGCCAACAGGGCATGCACCAACGGCCGGTCGGCAGGCTGCGCCAGACGGGCGGTCACTGTTCCACTGCGAAAGATGTGCCACCAGCTCATAGATGATTATTATGCCACGAGAACACACCAGGGGACGAATCCACGCATCTCGGATCAACACGATCAAGTTGGATCAAAGTAGGGTCGCCAACATCCTGAGAAAGGCGGATTAGGTATGCTAATTGCTCGTAATTGGGTATAATGCAGACAGGACTTATTACATCGTTTATTCACCTAACGCAAGGAGGTCATCAGTGACCAAAGACTTATCAAGGGACGAGCTCCTCGAACTCTATCGCCAGATGGTGCTGATCCGCCGCTTCGAAGAGAAATCGGCCGAGCTGTACGCCGACGGTAAGATCGGCGGGTTTCTGCACCTGTACATCGGAGAAGAAGCGATTGCCGTGGGAGGCTGCAAGGCAATGCAGCCAACAGACCATTTGTTGACCGCGTATCGCGATCACGGCTGGGCGATTGCGCGCGGCCTGGATCCCAAACGGGTGATGGCCGAACTGTTGGGCAAGGCGACCGGCGTCAGCGGCGGCAAGGGCGGTTCAATGCACCTGGCCAGCGCCGAGCATCGCTATTGGGGCGGCCACGCGATCGTCGGCGGGCATCTGCCGCTGGCCACCGGGGTCGGGCTGGAGATTCGCTACAACGAGAAGCCGGAGGCCGTCCTCTGCGTTTTGGGCGAAGGCACCACCAACATCGGCTATTTCCACGAATCCATCAACCTGGCCGCAGTGTGGAAGCTGCCGGTGGTGTTCCTGGTGGAGAACAACCGCTACGGCATGGGCACCGAGGTGGATCGCGCCTCGGCCGTTTCGGAGATCTATCAGAAAGGGTGCGCTTACGACATCCCCCACCGCCAGATAGACGGCCAGGACGTGTTCGAAACCTACCAGGTAATCAAGGAGGCGTTGGACCTGGCACGAGAAGAAGGGCCGGTGCTGCTGGAGGCGATCACCTATCGCTATGTCGGCCACTCCATGGGCGATCCTGAGCGCTATCGCTCCAAGAGCGAGATTGAAGAGTGGCGCGCCCGCGACCCTATCCTCCGGCTGGAGACGAAGCTGAAGGAGGCCGGCCTGGCATCCGACACCGACCTCGCCCACATCCGTCGGGACGTGGAGGACGAACTGGTAGAAATCGTGCGCTTCGCCGAAGAGAGCCCGGAGCCGGATGACGCTGCCTTGTGCGAGCACGTGTACGTCAACCCAATGGAACATCGCTAAAGGATAGCTGGCGGAGAAGCCGCGGCCACCCGGCTGTACAAACGCGGCTGTACAAACCAGGTTTCTCGGAGAAACCTGGTTTGTACAGCCGCATAGCCGCCTTCTCCGCCGGGAAAGGATGATGAGACATGACACGCATGACATTCCGCGAAGCCGTTAGTCAAGCACTCCGGGAGGAGATGTACCGAGACGAACGGGTGTTCATCATGGGGGAAGAGATCGGCAAGTGGGGTGGCACCTACGCCGTCACCCGTGGGTTCCTGGACGAGTTCGGGGAAAAGCGCGTCCGGGACACACCGATTGCCGAGGGGGTGATCGTCGGGGCAGCAGTGGGCGCAGCTATGGCCGGCCTGCGGCCGGTGGCCGAGATCATGACGATCAACTTCGCCTTCCTGGCCATGGACCAGCTCGTGAACCATGCAGCCAAGATCCACTACATGTTCAACGGGCAGATTCGCGTGCCGCTGGTGGTGCGCACCGTGGGAGGCGGCGGAAGACAGCTGGCTGCAACACACTCGCAGACCCCCGACGCCGTCTTCGCGCATTTCCCGGGCCTGAAAGTCGTTGCCCCAGGCACCCCGGCCGACGCCAAAGGTCTGCTGAAATCATCCATCCGAGACGACGACCCGGTCTTCTTCATCGAGCACGCCACGCTCTATCAAGCCAGGGGCGAAGTGCCCGATGACGAAGATTTCCTGGTGCCCATCGGCGTGTCCGACGTCAAACGGGAGGGGGATGATGTCACCATTGTCTCCTACTCCAAGGGACTGCAGCTTTCCCTGGAGGCCGCCGAACGGTTGGCCCAGGAGGGGATCCAGGCCGAGGTGATTGACCTGCGCACACTGCGGCCTCTGGACACCGGGCCCATCATCGAATCGGTGAAAAAGACCAACCGGGTCGTGGTGGTGGAGGAGGGCTGGCGGTCCTACGGTGTCGGATCGGAGATCGTCAGCCGTGTGATGGAACAGGCTTTCGACTACCTGGATGCGCCCGTCCGCCGTGTGGCCCAGGCCGAAGTGCCGTTACCCTACAATCGTCGCCTCGAGCAGATGGCCCTGCCCCAGGTGCCGGATATCATCAATGCCGTCAAGGACGTGATGTATTTGAAGTAAGGGGCAAGGAGAGACAAAAATGGCTGAACTGATTACCATGCCCAAATTGGGCTTCGACATGGCAGAGGGCAAGCTGAGCGAATGGCTCAAACAGCCCGGTGAAGCGGTCACCCAGGGCGAGACCATCTTGTTGGTGGAAACCGACAAGGCGACGGTAGAGGTGCCGGCATTTCGCAACGGCGTGTTGTTGCAGGTGTTGGTGCCAGCCGGCGAAAGCGTTCCCATCGGCATGCCGATCGGCGTGATCGGCGAGGCTGGCGAGACGGTAGACCTTGTGGCGCTGGGCCTGAAGCCTGCGGAAGCCGCTGCACCGGCTGCCGCCGCAGCGGCACCTGCGGCCATCCCCCAGCCTGCGCCAGCAGCCAGCGCCGAGCTCCCGCCGGCCGGCCGGATCAGCGCGTCCCCGGTGGCAGCCCGCATGGCGGCCGAGCTGGGCATTGACTTGCGCAAGGTCACCGGCAGCGGGCCAGGCGGCCGTATCATCAAACGCGACATCGAAGCGTACGTGGAAAAACTGGAGAAAACCCCGCCGCCTCCGCCGCCGCCACCCATGCCGATCCCATCCTATGCGCCGAGCGCAGAAGGCTACCGCGTCGAACCATTGACCGGCATGCGCCAGACCATCGCCCGCCGGATGGTGGAGAGCAAGACCCAGGCGCCGCACTTCTATGTCACTATGGAGATTGACATGGCCGCCGCCATGGCCCTGCGCTCGCAGATCAACGCGCTGCTGCCCGAGGCGGAAAAGATCTCCGTCAACGACCTGATCGTCAAGGCCGCCGCCATTGCGTTGCGCCAGTTTCCGAACATCAACGCCTCGTTTGCCCCCGAAGGAATCCACGTCCACGAACAGATCAACATCGGCCTGGCAGTGGCGCGCGAGACGGGCCTGGTGACCGCGGTGCTGCGCGACTGCGACAAGAAACCGTTGGCCCAACTGGCGCAAGAGGCGAAGGAACTGGTGGCACGGGCGCGCGAGGGCCGGATGAAGCCGGACGACATGGTGGGCGCGACCTTCACCATCAGCAACCTGGGGATGTTCGACGTGGACGAGTTCAGCGCGATCATCACGTTGCCGCAAGCGGCAGCCCTGGCGGTCGGCGCTGTGAAGAAGGTCCCGGTGGTGAATCCCGACGGCCAAATCGTGGCCAGCAGCCGGATGAAGGTGACGCTGTCGGCCGACCATCGTGTGACCGATGGCGCCGAGGTCGCTCAATTCCTGCAGGCGCTGAAAGCGGCTCTGGAGCAGCCCTTGCGACTGGTGCTGTAATTCGTTACGATCTGTGTTTCCTCGCCCCCTCGGTGGGGGCGAGGAAATCCTTGATAAGAGCGTTTAGTTCACCTGGCTGTTGCAAGCAGCGGTCACGCTGTCTCGTTCCCATTGGCCGGGAACACGATATCCTCCTTGCCGGCCAGCTTGTCCTGGATGCGCTGCACCACGATCTCCAGGTGCCGGGGCTTGTGCACGAAGTCCAGGTCGTCGGTGCGGATCGTGAGCACCGGACACAGGTCGAAGGTCTGCAGCCACTCATCGTAGAAGGTCTCCAAAAGCTGGAGATAGTCGGCGGTGATGCCGCTTTCGATGCTGCGGCCCCGGCTGCGAATCCGCTCCAACAGCACCGGCACCGGCGCCTTGAGATAAAGCAACAGATCGGGCCTGGGCAAGCCGGCGACCACCAGATCGAACACCGCGCGATACGAGCGATAGTCGCGCTCGCTCAGGTTGCCCAGGTGATGCAACGCCCGCGCGAAAATGTGCGCGTCTTCATAAATGCTGCGATCCGCAATCGCCGACTCGGGGGCGCTGGCCAGGGCCCGATGCAGTTGCGCCCGATGGCCGAGGAAGAACACCTGCAGATGGAACGACCACTGGCGCATGTCCGCATAAAAATCCGCCAGATAGGGGTTGTCCGCTACCGATTCGAACGCAGTGCGCCACCCCAGGCGCGCGCCGATGCGTTCGGTGATGGAGGTCTTGCCGGCCCCGATGTTGCCGGCGACAACGACGAAACGTTTGGTCACGACACAAACTCTCCGTTGCGTGAAGAGGAACGGGCTGCCCGGCCGATGAGGACAGCCAAAGGCTCCTCGGCATATCCGAACTGCGCAAAGTCAGAATGAAACTCCCGGCGGCCTTGCTGGATCAGGCCCTGCACGTTAACGCTGGTGATGGGAAGGCGTACGAGGGCCTGCTTTTCGAAGAGCCGCAACAGGCCCACCAGCGGCCGCGCCGGCAGCGGCACCAGGACGCGGCGCAGGCCATAGGCCGCAAGAATGGCCTCGATCACCTCCCGCAGGGGATACGGGGTCGGCTGCTGCAGGTTCCAGGCCCGGCCGCGCCTGCCCTCGCCGGCAGACGCAATGGTGTCGCGCAACACGGCACACAAGAAATCTATGCCCAACACGTAGATCAATTGGGCGCCGTTGTCCAGCAGGGGCACCACGGGATAACGCCGCACCGACTCCACCATGCGGGCGAACATCCCGCCATCCCCCACCACGACGCCCAGCCGAAAAACGATCTGGTTGGCGGCCAGGAACCTCTGCTCCAACGCGTACTTGGCCCGACCGTAGTCCGCCAGTGCCCGCGCATCGGCGGAAAGGCTGCTCAGGAGGATCTGCGTGCCGACCCCGGCCGCATCTGCCTCTGTCAGCCAGCGGGTCGTGCCCTCCACGTTGATCGCGTAGGCCGCGCTGCCCGCGTCCAACGCCGTGTGCACAACGGCGTCCACGGCCTCCCCGGCCAGGATGTCGGCCAGCGACTCGCCCAGCCGCCGGCGATAAACGCGCTCGAAACCGGGCACCGACGCGTCGTCGCGCGACGTCCCCAGCACGCGCCAGCCCGCGTCCCGCAGCACCTTAGCAGCGTGACGGGCGATGAACCCTCTCGCGCCGGTGATCAAAACGGTTCCCATGCAACAATGGCCTGTCAACTGCCCACCGCCAGCCGGGCGGCCGCATCGGCCACCCGCATGGCATTGCACATCATCCCGAACGACATGTTCTTGGCCGGCAACGCGCTGAAACATGCCGAGTCAGCGATGAAGGCCCTCCCGCTGCCCGCCAAACGGCCATCGGGATGGCATTCATACCGGCCCGGCGCTTCCCGCATGGGCAAGGTACCGGCGTAATGGATCGCGTGTCCGGTGGCAGGCTTATAGATCAAGGAGGGATGCGTCCACATACCTAGCGACCGCATTGCAGAAAGCAAAGGGCCAAGCTTGCGCACGTCAATCACGTTAGGATATCCCCGAATAGATAAACGACCGCTTTGCAAGAGAGACAAACGCGCTGCCGGCTGGATTGCGCCGGGGAAGAAAAGCTGCATCACCAGCATGGCAGGCAACATCTCCCGCACCAGGGCCAGGTTGGCGCGGGCCGATAACGGAAAGCGGCCGTAAAACTCGGCGCGCAGCGGGGAGGTGATCTCCAACAGGCTGCCCTGGGCCGTGCAGCCGTAGCTCGAAGGCTGCCAGACCAGGTTCAGTTGCGTCAAACCGAAACAGTGGATGTCCAACGCCCGGCCGATATGGCGGGGCAAGACGAAGGGGATTTGTACAGCCGGGTTTTCAAGCAATCGCAAAGCGGTCGCACAATCATGGGCGGATTGCAAAACGATCTTAGCGGTCCCGATGGCGCCCGCTGCCAAGACAACCGCTTTGCAGGAAAACCTCACCTGCTCCCCGGTTGACACGACGGTCGCGTGCACGACAGCCCGGTCGGGCAACTCCTCCCACTCCCGCACCAGGATGTCGGGCCGATAGTCGAGCTGCCCCGACGCGATCAGCTTCTTCAACGTGATGGCGGGGGTATAGAGATAGGGCTGGTCCTGCCAGAACTCCGTGTTGCTGTAATCCACCGCCGGCCGGCCGTCATAGGGCACCGACAGTGCGCCGACCCGCGGCCGGCCCAGGAAGATGCCCTGTTCCCGCAGCCTGTGCCGCCTGCGCTGATAGCGTGCCAGCACTTGGGCGGCGTTGTACGAGAGGCGCAACGGCGGCAGCAGGCCGGTCGGCGCGCCGAAATAGGGGGTCAGGTCGTCGTCCGCGCCGCTGATACCGATCTCGCGCGTCAGGAAATCGGCATAGGGGTCCAAATCCATAGCGCGAATGGGAAAGCCTTCCAGGTCGGCATCCACGAAACGGTAAAGCCCGGCGCCCCAGGCGTTGGCCAGACCGCCGAACGCGAAGCTCTGGATAGGGTCAAAGTCAACAGCATCAACCGGGTTGAGGGCCACCACATCCCGTACCACGAAAGCCGCGTTGGGGGCATTGAGCTTGGCAATGCCGCTCTCGCCCGTCAGCAAGTCGGTGATCCCGTGAAAGTCATCGCCGATGTGCAGGTCGAAGCTATCGTGGCGCAGCCGCCAGTCGTACAGGTTGCCTTCCGCGCGAGGCGCATCCTCCCGGGGCCGGATGCCCACATCCAACATCAAGGGCCGCAGGCCCAGCCGGGCCAGTTGCAATGCTGCAGCCGTCCCCGCAGCACCCGAGCCCACGATGATGATCGCATGCTCGGGGCCTGCGTCCGGCCCGGTTCCGGCGGCTGTGCGTTGGATCGGCGCTGAGCTCCTCGCCATCTCGTCAGTCACGGGGCACCCTCCGCAATTGCCACAACCCCGGCGGGAGCTTCCATGCCGTGCGCAGGGCCGCAACTGCGATGTTCAGCAGCCCGCGCAGGAAGCTGGACCGACGATTGACGAAACGAGACTGGTTCTCGGGCAACGTCTCTGCCAGGTAGACCATCAAGCGGAACTTGCGGGTGAGCAACGGCAGCCGTCCGGTCAGGCGCGCGGCCAGCTCCAGGGCCTCCGGATCGGGCGACGCTAACAGCGCTCGCGTGCTCCGGTCCACCTCCGCTTGAAGCGCAGTGCTGTTCAAGAGCCTGGCAGCGGACGCGAAGCGCGCCAGGAGGACCGGCGGAGGCTCACCCCCGAAGAGCGCCGCGTACACCTTCCGGCCCTCGGCCTCGCACAAAGAACAGGGATGGGATGCAGTAGAGATCGAACGATGGGACATCCGGGCCCTCAAACGTGTCTCGTCCAGGAAAGATCATCAAAGCCGATGCTGATGGTGCCGTCGTCGGCAATAAAGCGATCTGCAGCATCGGCCGGGAAAGAGATCAAATCGAAAGGCGCCGTGCGTTTCAGACCGGATACCGCCTCCGCCACGATGCCGACCAGGGGATCAAGGCGGGTATCCCATTTCGCCAGGGCGAAGTGGGTATGCCGGTAGCGCCGCGCCAGCGAGCGGATCTTGGCCGTGGTGACATCCCCCGCCTCGCCCCAGAACCGCGGCTCGCCCCGGTCGTTCAATGCGACCACGTCCGGCTTATAGCGGTCGCCGATCGCGATTTCCACGGTCAGGTCAGGGTACTGGGGCAGATACAGCGCCCACAGAAGGGCTTTCATCACCACGTGCGTGGCGCTCTCATAGGGCTTCTTGACGAAGACCACCTGGCGGCCATGCGCACGCAGCGTCCATTTGCGGGGAAGGAGTAATTCCTCAGTCACCTGAGTGCCCTTGCGTTGTCGCAACCTCGCCGGCCCCAACTGCAGGCTCAACGTCCTGGCCCAGGATCCAGCCCTCGATATCGCGCACCGTCGCGTCGTCGGGCTCGCCCGACGGCCGATAACCCAAGATCACGTTCAACATGCCAAACAGCCCCACGGCTGCGTCAAACGGATCGTCGCCGGGGCCAGGGCCGAAGCCATCCTCCATGGCCGCAATCAGCCCCGGGGCCAGCTCGACCCCCGCCCCTGCTGCCCAGGCCAGCAGCCGCGGGGCCAACGCGGCCCGGTCGGCCTGTCGTCGTTTGCTCCACCGCTTGCCGCCCTCGACCAGCCCCAGATGATGGTAGCACTCGGCGGGATAGGTCTCGGCCGCCACGATCCACCCCTCACGGAACAACCCGGACAGCGGACCGACGAAAGGCCAGAGGGCCAGACGAGGGCGACCGGCCCGCAGTGCCGGGGCCAGCACATCGCGCCAGCCGCTGATAGCCGCCTTCCCCGACTGATTGGCGCCCAGAGTCCAGAATAGGGGCGAGTCCGACCCGCGGCCAAAAGTCAACACGTCGCACCGTCGCCACAAGGCAGCGCTGTCGGACAGCCCCAGGCCGTCCAGCAGATGCTGGCGCCGCGCACCGCCCGGCCGCAGCGGATAGAACGGCCGGCGCAGCCCGATCTGTTGGGGCCTTTCCGCGGGCGAGTAGAACTCGGCCCACTCCCCCGTCCCCAGCCGCGGCAACAGGTCCAAGAAGCGGGTGACGCCGGCCGCCGTCGCGTAAGCGCGTGGCAAACCGATGGGAAAGTCAAACCCGAGGAACACGGCGCCGCCCGCAGCCTCTTCTGCCAGGCGCGACAGCAGCTCCGCAGGCGGGCCGACGGGCTGCGGCGCCAGCGCACAATAGCGGCCGTCTGCCGCAAGTCTCGCCTGCGCCAGCCAACGCTTGTCAGGTGAACTGCCCCAGTCCGCATGCGCGACCAGAGCAGGTCTGACGTCTATTTGTGCCACGCTGCGATGGCCAGGCATAGCCAGCCGGCTACGAAGGAAGCCCCGCCCAGCGGCGCGATAGCCCCCAACCACCGGGCGCCCGTCAACGACAGGAGGTAAAGGCTGAACGAGAACAAAACAGTGCCGGCCACGAACAGCCAGCCCGCAGCGACAGGCCAGGGCGATCCAGGCCAGCGGGCCGCTGCCCACGCCACAGCCAGCAACGCCAGAGCGTGATACATCTGGTAACGCACGCCGGTCTCGAAAGTCGCCAACAGGTCAGCCGCCAGCCTGGCCCTCAGCCCGTGGGCAGCGAACGCGCCCAGTGCCACCCCCAGGCCACCGGAAAGCGCACCCAAAGCGAGAAAAACGCGCTCCATCCGATTCCGACTCCAGACAAAGCGTTAGGGTTGCAGATGCTGTTTGAAGAACCGCACGATCTCGTTGTAACACCGCACCTTGTTCTCAAAGCGCGTCACGTCGTGTCCCTCGTTCTCGAATACCAGGAACTCCACCTCCTTGCCCTGTGACCGCAGCGCGTCCACCAGGTCTTGCGACTCGTCGGCACGAACGCGCGGGTCGTTGCGGCCCTGGATCACCAGGAGCGGACAGGCCAGGTTGTGGAGATGGGTGCTGGGCGAACGCTCGATCAGGAAATCGCGATCGCGCTCAGGATGGCCGATGGCCAGGTAAAAATAGGTCTTCCACGTCTCCGGGATGCGCTCCAGGAAGGTCAGCAGGTTATACGGCCCGAACATGTCCACAGCGGCCCGCCACAGCTCCGGGTGACGGCCGACCAGCATCAACGTCATGTAGCCGCCATACGAACGGCCCATCACCCCAACGCGGCTCATGTCCAACCGGGGATCGGCCCGCAGATACTCGAACGCGGCCACGTGATCCAATCGGTCCTGCCCGCCCCAATCGTGGTCCACCCGCTTCATGTAATCCAACCCGTAGCCGTGGCTGCCCCGGACGTTGGGCACGAACACGGCGAATCCGTTCAGGGTGAAGAACTGGATGAGCGGCATGGAAAACCAGGTGAAATCAGGGCGTTCCTGGCTCTGCGGCCCGCCGTGGATGTAGAAGATCACCGGCCTGGGCCCGGAGAAACCCAGCCCCGCCGCCGGCAAATAGAGCCGGGCTGAGACGCGCAGGCCATCATGGCTGATGTAAGAGGCATCCTCGCCCGGCGAAAGCAGGGACGGCGAGATGCCCAAGGGCCGCTCACGGGTGATCTGGGTGACCTCCAGGCGTTCGAGGCCCGTGGAAGGCTCGGGCGACTTGCTCCTGCCGACGTAGAGCTGTACCGGTGAAGTGGCCGTGGAAAATGCCAGCGCGTAGGTGCCGGTGGCCTTCTCGTAGCGGACAGACTGCAGCACGCCGTCCTGCAGCGCGCCCTGGCCGCAAATGATGCAGTCCAGCGTCATGCGCAGGTTGGCCTCGTCGAAGATGCCTTCGTAAGCCCACGAGCAGCCGTCAATGTTATAGCCCACCAGATAACGGTCGCCTGTCAGGTGTTCCAGGTAGCTCATCTCGCCGATCCCGCTGTGGACTGCGCCCACGACCTCCACAGGGCGCACGGCAGCCGGCTCTGCGAGCGGGAAATAACCCAGCCCATAGCGGTCATCGAACAACGACGTGAAGAAAAGCAGCCCGCCGCCAGGGGTGAAACAGGTGCGCGCGATGGAATTCAGCGGCACGGACTGGCCCTCGACGCGCTGTTCCAACGGCACCCCGAAGAGCAACCGTCGCTCCGGCGCGGCGCGCGTCCAAAGATAGAGGACATGGTCGCCGGTCGTGTACCCATCCCCCAGGACGATCTGCGCATAATCGGCGTCGGCGCCCATGAAATGGTTGCCGTACAGGCTGCCCCCCAGGTCCGTGACCTCCAGTGTCCCCAAGTCGGCCAGAAAGGTCCGATGCACCGGATCGGTGCGAGGGTCAACGCCGAACAGGGCGATGTTCCGCTCCTGGTCGCAGTGCTGACAAACCACTTGCTGGCCTGCAAAGCGGTCGCCGAAGACCGGCTCGGGGATGCCGCCCTCCAGCGGCACGAAGTGAGGCTGGTAGTTCTCATCGCCGTTCCGGTCAATCATCACCAGGACCTTACCCAACTGGGGGAAGACGAAGAACGGCTCGCCGCCCAACAACTCCGGCGTCATCAGCGCGATATCGGGCGGCAACAACGGCTCCGGCACGCTGCCGGCCCGATCCATCGCGTACAGGCTCAGCCGGCCCGACAGATTGCTGAGGAAATAGATCCGGTCTCCCACAACCTGAGGGCTGAGGAACAACCGGGCGGAAAGCAGGGATTCGATTTTGAACTGTGAAGACATGGCGTCGCTCCTGATGTACATGAAACCATGTTAGCACAACGCCGATCTTCCCACAAAATCATGCCCTGGCGCAGGCGCTCGCCGCCGCATCCAGAACGAAAAGAGTGGGTTTATGGGCGAAGTTATGCTATACTTGCCCTCGTGAACGAGTCAACGATTCTTGGCGTCGGCCGTGCGGTCGGCAAAGTGATCCTTTTCGGCGAACATGCTGTGGTCTACGGCCGGCCGGCGCTGGCGGTGCCGGTAACGCAGGTGTGGGCCGAGGCCACAGTGGAGCCCGCAGCGCCCGGGGCCGGCCTGACGATCTACGCGGCCGACCTGGGCGAAACGATCGCGCTGCGCACAGCCCCGGCGGATCACCCCCTGGCCGTCGCCGTCCGCCTGGCACTGAGAGCGGCCAGAACGCTAGAGGCAGCGGATGAGCTGTCGGAAGCCCGTTCCCATCTTGGGCCATCGGGCCGCGGCACCACCGTCACCCTCCCGCCCTCAGAGGTTGAACCCGACTGGCGCGTCACCATCCGATCCACCATCCCTGTGGCCAGCGGCCTGGGCAGCGGCGCGGCGGTGAGCGCAGCGATCATCCGCGCCATCGTGGCAGCCTATCGGCGCAGCGTCACCGCGGCCGAGACACACAGGGCAGATGCCCATGCCGCGCCCGTCGCCACGGCGGATGAGAATCTTACCGCAGAGAGCGCAGAGATCGCAGAGGCTTTCAGGTTCTCCGCGCCCTCTGCGTCCTCCGCGGTGATTTTCAGGGCAGTGACTCATGCCGGGCTCGGCGTCAGCGCGCAGCCTCCCTGTGGGACGGCCGATGAAAACGAACGTCGCAGCTTGCTACGTGCCGGGGCAAGCCCCGGCGCCCGGATTTCCGAGGATCGGCAGGCCGAAATCACGCCTGCCGCACTGTCCGAGCTGGTCTACGAGGTCGAACGCCTCCATCACGGTACGCCCAGCGGCATTGACAACACCGTCATCGCGTACCAGCAGCCGGTGTACTTCGTGCGCGGGCAACCGCCGGAACCCTTTGCGATCAAACGGCCTTTCACGCTCGTCATCGCCGACACGGGCATCCGCAGCCCAACCCGCATCGCTGTAGGAGATGTGCGCGCAGGCTGGCAGGCCCAGCCCGCCCGTTTCGAAGCGCTGTTCGACCGGATCGCGATGGTGGTAGAGGCCGCGCGGGCCGCCCTTGCTGCGGGCGAGCCGGAGAAGCTGGGTCCGCTGATGGACGAGAACCACGCGCTGTTGCGGGAAATAGGCGTCTCGTGCCCGGAGCTGGAGATGCTGGTCACCGCCGCGCGCATGGCCGGCGCATCGGGCGCCAAACTCTCCGGAGCCGGCCGCGGGGGCAACATGATCGCGCTGGTGACGGCAGAAACCGCAGCCCCGGTGGCGGAGGCATTGAGCGCCGCGGGCGCGACGAACATTATCGTGACGGAGGTGGCGGCTTGAAGGCCAGGTGCTGCCTGTTGCGCAGAAGCTGATTTTGGTGAACGAATATGGATCTTCATGAATTCATTGCCGCCGCCGACGCGGCCGGTTATCTGGTCACCGTTGACCGGGAAGTAGATCCCTATCTCGAGATTGCGAGGCTGGCTGCCGAGCTGGACGGCCGTCCCGTCCTCTTCACGCGAGTAAAAAACAGCGCGTTCCCGGTAGTCACCGGCGTCTGCTCCGACCGGCGTTATTTCGGCCTGGCCTTGGGCGTCCCGCCGGAGCAAGTGATCTTCCGGTTGGCCGAAGCGCTGGCCGCCACCCCCCTCCCCCCTCCCCCGTCACAACCGGAGAAGGCTGGGGCGGGGGTTCCCCCGTCACAAGGGGGGAGGGAATCGGGGGCTGCCCCCTGCCAGGAGGTCATCGAACCGGTCGTAGACCTGGAGGCCATCCCCTTCCTCACCCACTACCCACAGGACGGCGGCGCATACGCATCGGCTGCGGTGGCGTTCATCAACGACCCTGAGACGGGGCCGAACGCCTCTTATCACCGGCTGTTGCGCCTGGACAAACGCCGGGTGACCGCGCGGCTGGTGGAACGCCGTGGGACAGAAAGCGCATGGCGCAAATCGGCAGAGGGCATCCCGGTCGCCATCTGCATCGGCCTGCCGCTCCATGTGCTGCTGGCCGCGTCCATGGCGCCGCCGCCCGGCATAGACGAGATGACTATCGCCGCAGCGCTGGCGCCGACCCCGATGGTTGAGACAACTCACGGCATTTGCGTGCCCGCCGAGGCCGAATTCGTGTTGGAGGGCTGGATCACCAAAGAGTTGACCGACGAAGGTCCTTTCGTAGACCTGACAGGCACCTACGACTTCATCCGCCGGCAACCGATCATCGAAATCCAGCGGATTACTCGCAGGCGTGACGCGATCTACCAGGCGCTGCTGCCCGGCAGGCTGGAACACAAACTGCTCATGGGGATGCCGCGCGAACCGACCATTTTCGCCGAGGTGAACAAAGTGACCCGCTGCCTGAACGTGAATATCACGCCCGGCGGGGCGTCATGGCTGCATGCCGTGGTGCAGATCGCCAAACAGGCGCCCGACGACGGCAAACGCGCGATCGAGGCTGCGTTTCGTGGGCACAGCTCGCTGAAGCACGTCTGGATAGTGGACGAAGACGTAAATCCCTTTGACCCCTACGATGTGGAATGGGCGGTGGCTACGCGTTTCCAGGCCGACCGCGACCTGGTGGTGCTCACCGATCAACCGTCCAGTTCGCTGGACCCTTCGGCGCACCACATGCCCGGCCAGAAGAGTCGCACCGCCAAGATGGGGATAGACGCGACGATCCATTGGGACACACCGGAGGGGCCAAGCCATCCGGAGGCCTATCGGCGGGTGTAGCCTTGGCGGACAAACCAGGTTGGTGGGAGGCCAAAGGTGAGTGGACAAACCAGGTTTCCTGGAGAAACCTGGTTTGTCCACTCACCCGTCAGCGTAGGCATACGAACCAGGTTTCTTGGAGAAATCTGGTTCGTACGCCCACGGTACGCCGACGAAGGCGTACAAACCAGGTTTCTTGGAGAAACCTGGTTTGTACGCCCACGCGAATGATCACAAGGAGAGTATGATGCCCCGCCGCATGCGGCGACATACGGAGTTCCCGTTGCTCAAGCTCCTCATGGGACTGGCTCTGGCCGCCAACATCGCCGGTCTGATGGGGCGCGTCTTTGCGCGACGCCGGCCGGGTGGCCGCCGCTTACCGATCGTGCTGGTCTTCGTGCTGCTGGCCGTGTTCCTGACGATAGGCGCATTGCTCTCCGTCCTGGGCGGTGTGATCTCGGTGTTGGGAGCGGCCGGCGCCGTGACATTATTCTGCCTGGCGCCCGCCGCCGTCCTGTTGATCGCAGTGTGGGCCATCCTGCAGGGACAGAGCCGCTCCCAGGGCACCTCTGCGACGACGCAACAGGCCAGCGCTACACCGGTTGACCGGACAGAGGAGCCCAATGCTGCCCCGGCGGCTGCCGCAGACCCTGCGTCAGCCCAACCCTCTGCGACGCCAGCGCAACAGAAGCCGGCCGCGCCCCGGCAGCAGCCTGCGCCCCGGCCTATCGAAGCTTACCCGGAGAAAGGGGCATGCGCTCCTGGCGACTATCGCCAGCGCGCGGCATCGTACCGCCGGCGCATCCAAAGCCTGGTCAAGGCTCGCCGGCGAGGTCCCCTGGCCGACAGGCTGGCCGAGATCCTGCCCAAACTCAGCAGCTGGGAGGAACGGGTGGGCCAGTTGGCCGACCGCGTCGCGCTCTTCGAGCGGGACGACCTGATCCGCCGCGACATCAAGGAGGTGCCGCAGCACATCCAGCGCTTGCGCAGACAGATCCCCCTGGAGGCGGATCCTGAAGTACAACACCAGATGTCCCGCACCCTGGCCGCCTACGAAGAGCAGTACCGCCAGCTAGAGGCCCTGGCAAAACTGATGCGCCGCACCCGGCTCAACCTGGAAGATACGCTGGCAGCCATGGGCACCATCTATTCACAAGTACAGGTTCTGAACGCCATGGACATTGACAGCGCGACAGCAGCCCATATCGCCGATGAGATTGACGCTGAAGTAAACCGGCTCAACGACCTGCTATCTGCCTTAAGCGAGGTAAACACAGGCACCGAGGAAAGCCATCAGAGGCCGGTGCCCGACGCCATCGAGGAGCGCGAAGCCGGCCTGGCCGGCCGCAAGACACGGCTGGAGCGCGACGGGACGACATAATGCGGACGCTGCAGCTCGCTGCGGAACCGGGGCAAGCCCCAGCGTCCAACGCCAGCCCGGACGCCGCAGCTTGCTGCGGAACCGGGGCAAGCCCAACACCCGAACGGACACCGCAGCTCGCTGCGGGCCTGACCGGGGCAAGCCCCGGCGGCCAGCGTCATCCCGGACGCCGCAGCTCGCTGCGGGCCTGACCGGGGCAAGCCCCGGCGTCCAGCGCCCGAACGGACGCCGCAGCTCGCTGCGGAACCGGGGCAAGCCCCGGCGTCCAGCGTCATCCCGGACGCTGCAGCTCGCTGCGGAACCGGGGCAAACTGCGGGCCTGCTGCATCACCGGAGGAGTACCATGCCCGAAGAGATCCTGCGTACCTTCATCGCCATCGAACTGGACGAGCCGCTGCGCATCGCGCTCGCCCAGGTCCAGAACAAGCTCAAACGCCAGGCGCCCCCAGGCAGCGTCAAATGGGTCGCAGCGGACGGCATCCATCTGACCCTGAAGTTCCTGGGAGATACGCCTGCAAATCGGGTGCCCGAAATCGTAGAGGCGCTCAAACGCGCCTGCGCCGCGTTCGAGCCCTTCGAGTTCAGCGTGGAGGGCCGGGGCTGTTTCCCCAACTTCCGCCGGCCGCGCGTCATCTGGGTGGCAGTGCGAGACAAAGGCCAACGGTTGGCCCAACTGCGGGACGCGATCGAGCGCGAAGTAGCGCCTTTAGGCTGGCCAACCGAAGAGCGCGAGTTCTCCGCCCACCTGACCCTGGGCAGAATCGCCCGCAGTGCCACGCCGGCGGTGCAGGGCGCAGTGGGCCAAATCGTGGAGAAAACGGTAGTCGAACAGCTCGGCCAGCAACGTGTCACCGGCGTGAGCCTGATCCGCAGCGACTTGCAGCCCACCGGGGCAGTCTACACCACGCTGCGGCATGTCCCTCTGGGTCAGCCCGCCGCTGGCTGAAGCCGACCGGCTTAGAAGGTGGAAGCCGGTGGCAAACCGGCTGTCAACCACATCGCCGTGTCCTAACCGGTCTCGACCGTTTTCCACCTGCTGAGCCGACGGGTTTCAACCCTCGGCGGGCCCGAAGTCGTCACTACGAAACGACACTGCTGCCCGCCGTCAACGGCTCGGCGGTCGCCTCCGAGGCAGATGGCGCTGGTTCAGGCTGCGCCGGGGCAGGGGTCGCCGCGGCGGACGAGGGCCGTGGCCGCAGCAGAAACGCCACGCCGGCCAGGGGCGCCAGACATAACCAGGCCGCGAAGAATCCGAAGAACACCACAGCCCCCATGCCGACCAGTTGCGCCTGCATCTGGCCCGGCCAATCGGGCTGAAAACCTGCGGCCGCCAGCAACCCGGTGACCCCCTGGCCCGCGGTGCCCAAATACTCGCCTACGCCCACGCCGTTCCAGCCCACACCTGCGCGGCCATCGGCCAACAGGCCCAACGCCAACAGCCCCAGCACGGCTCCCATACCATGCACCGTAATCGCAGCGGCCGGGTCGTCGAATCTCAGCACATGATCCACCGTAAAGATCGCCGGCGGCACCAGGAGGCCCACCACCAGGCCGACGGCCAGCGCAGCCCACGGGGGCACGAACGGCGCGAAGGCCAGGCTGGCCGTCACCGCGCCGGCCAGGCCGCGCAACGCCATCAAGGGATCGGGCCGGCCCGCCACCAGCCACGTGTAGGCCAGCGGCAGCAACGTCCCGCCCGCGGCAGCGAGCACTATGTTGAGCACAATGGTGGCTGCATCCAGCGTCAGCCGATCCGGCAGAGGGGCCGCGAAAAACCAGGCGGCCACACCGGCCAGCAGCAGGCCGGCGCCGATCAACGCCGGCAGCGGCAGATGCAAAGGCGGCAACGGTACAGAGGTCTGCGGATCAGCAGCAGGGGGACGCCGCGGGACAAAGGCAACCAACCCGGCCAGCGCAATCGCTGCGCCCAACAGGTGCACGACAGCGGCGCCGCCCGGGTCTACCAGGCCGTGCCCAAACCCCAGATTCGCGCCCAGGTTTGCCAGCCAACCGCCGCCCCACACCCAGTTCCCGGCCAGCGGATAGAACAGCCCGCCGGTGAGCAGCGCCAGCAGCCCAACAGCCCACCCCGGCACCCGACCGCGCAACGCAAGCGTCGGGATCTGGGCCGCCGCAACGGCCCACGGCAGGCTGGCCAATGCCAGATTGCGCGCAGCGGAGCTGGCAGCTGCGCCTGCGAGCCCCCAACCTGCCAGCCCGGCCATGCCCCAGCCCGGCCCCCACGTCGGGCCCAATGCCGACCACTCCCAAATCAGCCCTTCGAAGCCGGGGAGATCATAGACCAGGCCGATGCCGCCGAACTGCAGGGCAAAGCCGGTAGCGACATAGCCGATCACGGCTAGGCCAAACGCCGCGCAGACGCTGAGCACCGTGCGCCGGCCGCGATCGGGCTCCAGACCGCCGACGACGACCAGGGCATAGCCCACAGGTATCAAGAACGCCAGGCCCAGAATCAAAGCAGGATGCTCCAGCACACAACACACTCCTGTGGAGACCGGATTTCTCACACCACACCCCCAACCTTGGCAGCCGGGGCATTCCGTCTTACAATGTGATGTGCCATGTTACCACAAGAACCATCCTCCGCCAAAGGAGGCGCGCCGAAACTCCTGGTGGACGCCATGCTGGGCCGGCTGGCCAAATGGCTGCGCCTGCTGGGCTATGACGCCGAATACTGGCGCAATGGCCCTGACGAGGCGCTGATGGCGCGTGCCCGGGCCGAGGGCCGGCTCATTATCACGCGCGATCACGGGCTGGCCGGCCGGCGGGGGGTGCAGGCAGTGCTGGTGCACGCAGAAGATCTGGACGGCCAGATCGCCGAGCTACGCCGGGTGCTGGGCGATACGGCGCAACCTTTCACGCGCTGCCCGGAATGCAACGGAGCGCTGGTCGCGCTGTCCCGCGCAGATGCGCGCGATCTGGTGCCGCCATACGTCTGGCACACGCAGCAGGAGTTCCGGCGCTGCGACCGCTGCGGCCGCGTGTACTGGAAGGGCACGCACTGGCCGGCGCTCAACGCGCGGCTGGAAAACGAAGTCGAGGCGCAGGTTGCTTCACAGGATACTGGTGAAGATCGGACTCCACGATGAACTATCCACCCAGCCATCGGCCGATGCCACTAAAGACCGCTCGTCCACAGCCTGGAGCCTCACGGCCACCTGCGCTGCAGTCCGACGCGCTGGCACAGCAACCGGCAGGAGCCTCAACGCCGGCGCCTCATCGCCTCCTTGCTGCGCTGCTCGCGCTGGCCGGCTTCGCGCTCTACGCCAGCACGGCGGCACCTTCGGTCGCCACCCTGTTCGACGACAGCCTGGAATTCCAGATGGTGGTGCCGACCCTGGGGATCGCGCACCCCAGCGGCTACCCGCTCTACACGCTGCTGGGCAAACTGGCAACGCTGATCATCCCCTTCCGCGACCCGGCCGGACGCTTGAATCTATTGTCCGCCCTCTGCGCAGGGGTTGCCGTGGGGCTGCTCTACCTGACAGCAGTCCGTCTGGCCGGCAGTCGGGCGGCCGCGCTCACCGCAACCATCGCGTTCGCCATCTCGCCCGCCTGGTGGTCTCAGGCCACCATCGCCGAGGTGTACGCGCTCCACGGGCTGCTGTTTGTGTCGGCAATTTACTGCCTGTTTCGATGGGAAGAAAGCATGGTGCGGAGGGGCAGAGGAGCAGAGGACACGAGGGCCTATGATTCGCCATTCGCTATTCGCCATTCCCCATTCGCTATTCGCCATTCGCCATTCGCTATTCGCCATTCGCTATTCGCTAACCGCCTCTCCGCCGCTGCGCTTGCCTTTGGCCTGGGCATGGCGCATCACCGCATGATCGCGCTGCTGTTGCCACCCGCGCTGATCTTCATCCTCTGGGCCGACCCGGGGCTGATCCGCCAGCCGCGACGGTGGTTGCGGCCTATCGGCCTGGGGCTGGCGCCGCTGTTGTTGTATCTCTATTTGCCGTTGCGCGGCGCGGCGGGCGTCACATCGCTGGACGGGACGTTTTCGCCCACCCTGGCAGGTACGCTGGATTGGATCCTGGCCCGCGGCTACAGCGTATTTCTCACCGATAACCCCTTCGGCGTGCAGCGAAACGCGGGCACGTTCATCGCGCTGTTCCTGGCGCAGACGGGCGCGATCCTGGCGCTGGCCGCGCTGCTGGGGATCGCCAGCGCGTGGCGGTTCAGTGCCCGGCGCTACGTCTTCCTGCTGGTAGCGACGGTGGCCCAGGTTGCGTTCGGCGTCGTGTACAAGGTGCAGGATGTCGAGGTGTTCTTGATCCCGGCGTTTATGCTGATGGCGCTGTGGGCCGCCTGGGGTCTGACGCCCATCTTCGACGGAGCTGTGCAGAGAATCGTCCCCGTCGCTGCGCAGCTACATCTGCCTCGAGGCTGGCGCCGTGCGATCCTGGCTCTGCCTGCGCTGCTCCTGGCGGGCATCGTGCTGTTCGAACCCGTCCGGGCAGCCGTGCATGAGTTCCCTCAACGCAATCGCGGCGACGAGTGGGGGGTATACGATTACGGGCAAGATATCATCAGCCATGTAGCACGCGACGGCACGGTGGTGGGACTGCTGGGCGAAACCACGCTGGTGCGCTACTTCCGCGATGTGCTGGGCCAGCGGCCCGACGTCCAGGTCATCCCGGCTGATGCCGAAACCGCACGCTTCGCAACCGTGGACGCTGCGCTGGCGGCCGGCCTGCCGGTCTACCTGACGCGCGATCTGCCCGGCGCGGCCGGCCGCTACAGCCTGGACGCGGCCGGCCCGCTGATTGCGGTCAGCCCTAAGGCAACGCCCGGGCCTGCGCCGGCCGGCCGCGAGCTCGGCGCTGGCATCGTGTTGGTAGATGCGCGCGCCGAGGTGCAGCAGCCTCGCTCCGGCTCGGTTGTGCGCCTGACGCTGGTCTGGGCAGCAACGGCGCCGGTGAGCGAAGCGCTCAAGGTGTCGGCGCGGCTGTTGGACGGCGCCGGCAATGTCCTGGCCGCCGACGATCGTGTCCCTGTCCACTTTGCCTATCCGACCACCGCCTGGGCGCCCGGCGAGCCGGTAACCGATGTCTATGACCTGGCCGTGCCCCCCCTCGCGCCGCCTGACCCCTACCGCGTGCTGCTAATCCTCTATCGCGCGGCCGATGGGAGCGAGGTCGGTAGGGCAGAACTGCCAGCGGTGAGCCTGCCGTAAACGGCCAACCCACCTGGCTGCCGCTGATCGTTCGTTGAGGCGAACGGCCGCGGCGCAATCCACGGCAGGGCCGCCCGATGCAAAGGCCGGGACCTCTGACACGATCCCGGCCTCTCTTACCTGTCCCCTGACTCCTGCCCCCTGGCTCCTGGCCCCTGACTCCTGCCCCCTGTCCCCTGACTCCTGTCCCCTAACCTTCCGCCTTTTCCCACCACGCTGCCTTGGGCTTCTCGACCTGCTTCACCCGCTCGTACACGTCCGTCAGATCGGCCAGCCGCTCGGCCAGGGCAGGGGTGAGCATATCAGCAGTATAGCGCCACTGCCAGTTACCGCTGGCCCGGCTGGGGAAATTCATACGCGCTTCACTGCCCAGGCTAAAGACATCTTGCAGCGTTGCCACGGCCTGATTGGCCACCGACCCCCAGGCCAGCCGGATGAAATCCCACGCCAGATCGTGCCCGTCGGTGCCCGTGTAACGCAAGATGTTACGCTTCTCCTGTTCTGTGCGCTGCGGATCGTTCCAGTACCCCATCACGGTGTCGTTGTCATGGGTGCCGGGATAAACGATGCAATCGCGCTCGAAGTTGTGGGGCAGGTAGCGCGGGTTGTTCTCCATGCCGAACGCGAACTGCAAGATCTTCATGCCCGGAAAGCCGAACCGCAACCGCAAGGCGTCCACCTCGGGCGTGATGATCCCCAGGTCCTCGGCGATGATGGGCAGCTTGCCCAACGCCTTCTCGACGGCCACGAACAGCTCCTCGCCCGGCGCCTTCACCCAGCGGCCGTTTACTGCGGTCGGCTCACTTGCCGGGATCTCCCAATACGCCTCGAAGCCCCGGAAGTGATCAATGCGCACGATATCCACGAATTTGAGGGTCTGGCGGATGCGGGAGATCCACCACTGAAAGCCATCGGCCTGCATCCTCTCCCAGTTGTAGTGCGGGTTGCCCCACCGCTGCCCGGTGGCCGAGAACAGGTCCGGCGGCACGCCGGCGATTACAGTAGGATTGCCCTCCTCGTCCAACTGGAACTGATCAGGGTTGGCCCAAACATCTGCGCTGTCCTCGGCGACAAAGATCGGCACATCCCCGATGATCTGAATGCCCTTCTCCGCAGCGTGTTTCTTCAGCGCCTCCCACTGCTCGAAGAAGACCCACTGCAAAAAGGCATGATAGCCAACCTCATCGGCCAGTAGCGCCCGGTAATGCGCCAGCGCCGCCGGTTGTCGCAAGCGGATGTCCCGAGGCCAGTCGTGCCAGCTGCCGCCGCCGAAGTGGCCCTTCAAAGCCATGAACAGGGCATAGTCGGCCAGCCAGGCGGCGTTTTGCTCTTGAAACCAGGCAAACCCGTTGCGCTGGTCGGCTGTGCCGTGCGCCTTGAAGTGCTGGTAACTCCGCCGGAACAGGCCCTGTTTGTACTGGATCACCCAGCCGAAATCAACAAACTTGTCGGGGAACGGCGGCACATCCCGCAACGCCTCTTCCGGCAACAAACCTGACCAGACCAGCCCTTCAGGGCTGATCAAAAGCGGGTTGCCGGCAAACGCCGAGAAGCACTGGTAGGGGGAATCGCCGTAGCCGGTTGGGCCCAACGGCAGGACCTGCCACAACTGCTGTCTGGCCGCTGCCAGCCAGTCAACGAAATCGTACGCGCCCTTCCCCAGGTCACCGATCCCAAACCGGCTGGGGAAAGAGGTCGGATGGCACAAAATGCCGCTGGATCGTGGAAAGCTCATGGCTATCTTCCTTCTTTCGTGATAGGTTGAGGTTGTGTCGTATTGGCAAATTTCACTCGGGCGGCGCGGCCGCCGATTTTGGCGTCGTCACATAAGCCAGTTGTGAGCCCAACATCAATTTGGTCTGCGCATGAATGGCGGGCATGCACACCGTGCCGAACGAAATCACAGCCAGGAAAGGCGCCGTGATCACATCCGCCAGCAACGCGCCGGGGCGCCATCCGTTGCGATACTCCCGGCAATGGCGGTGCTCGGCCGCCAGGACGGCCGCCATCCCGCCCGTCAGACACAGGTTGCCCAGGGTTGAGACGATCCCCAAGGCGTTCAGCATGGGCAACGAGATCAGGGCAACGTTATGAAGACTGACCAGTAGCACCGCGCCGGTGGCCACCGCCAGGCCCCCGGCGCTGAAAATCAGATGATCATGAAGTACTTTGGACAAGAACAACAGCTTACGATGCCAGGGCACGTGAGGCAAATTGCGCCACTGGCGCAGGATGTACCCGGCGTCCTGGACGCCCCAAGCATGGCGCAGACGTTGTTGATAGGAGTTCACCAGAGAGCGCCACAGCGTCTCCCCGTAGACGGCGTTGGCCGACGTCGGCAAGAAGATCGGTTGCAGGCTCACCTGGCCACCTACCGCAAACGCGCAGCGCAAGAACATGTGCCAGTCTTCGGCGATCACAGCGCTGTCCCAGTAACCCGCCTCATCGGCCAGTTTGAAGCTTAAGCTGAAGGTGCTGAGCGGGAAGTTCAGCCGCAACGGGTTGGCCAGCTCGGAAATCTGCACGGCATTGGCGAAGTAGGTGACCAGGCGGACGGCCGCCGGAACCTGCCAGATGTTCAGGTCCATCCGCAACGGCGCCTGCCAGAAGCGGCGGTACCGCTGCGGATCGCGGGCAAACAGCCGGGTCAGCGCAGCGAAGTAGTACGGATGTAGAAGGGAGTCTGCGTCGCAGGAGGTCAATGTCAGATGCTCCAGCGGGATACCGCGGCGGTCCACCAGCTCTTCCCGGGCCCGTCGCGCGGCCCAGGCCTGGTTAGCGCCTTTGCCGGCTACCTCGCCGGGCAAACCGGCCGGATGCAGCGTGATCAGCACGTCGGCAAAGCGATCCCGGAACATCCGGCGCAGTCGCTCTGCTTTCTGCAGAGCACCGGGCTCCGCCTCTTCCATCGCCAACACGATAAAGAGGCGCTCTCGAGCGCCTTCCTGGACGGCCAGCCCGTGCAAGGTGCGAGCCAGGATATCGAAGGGCTCTTTGTAATTGGGCAGCAACACAACATGGCGCACCCACGTTGCGTCATCCGCCCCTGAGCCGATCCAAGGACCGAATCTCCTCTCCCAACGCCGTATGCGCCACAAACCCACCGGATAGAAAATGATGACCATCAAGAAATAGAGCGCCAGATAGAGGGACACAAGCTGCACGAGCACAAGGACAAGACCGGGGAACTTGACAACCCCCACCAGCAGCAAAATCAACAAGCCCCACGACAGGATCCCCGGCAGCTTATAAGCCAGGTTCTGGATGTCCTGTCCCGCCTCCGGCACCGCCGCAGCGCGCGATGGGTTAGCGGCTGAAGGGACAGGCGCTGTCAGGACCTCGGCCACAGGCCCAGATGGCCTTCTGTGGTATGCCGTTCGCTTGCCCTTGCGGACAACGTTTTGAGAGTCTCCCATACTTCCCCTCTATCGTCCCACAGATTGTAATTCGTCAACACTTCAAGTATAGCGCACCCCGGCACTTGGGCCAAACAACACCAGAGGCTTTTACCGGACGCGAACGTGCCACGGATCCCGCCGGGTGGGAACCCGTGGCACGTCTGCAGCCACTTTGGATTGCGGCGGGCTACCGCCACTTTGGATTGCGGCGGGCTACCGCCGCTTTGGATTGCAACGGGCTACCGCCGCTTTGGATTGCAGCGGGCTACCGCCGCTTTGGATTGCGGCGGGCTACCGCCGCTTTGGATTGCAACAGGCTACCGCCGCTTTGGATTGCAGCGGGCTACCGCCGCTTTGGATTGCGGCGGGCTACCGCCGCTTTGGATTGCGGCGGGCTACCGCCACTTTGGATTGCGGCGGGCTACCGCCGCTTTGGATTGCGGCGGATAACCGCCGCTTCGGATTGCAGCGGGCTATACCGCCGCTTCGGATTGCGGCGGGCTACCGCCGCTTCGGATTGCGGCGGGCTACCGCCACTTTGGATTGCGGCGGGCTACCGCCGCTTTGGATTGCGGCGGGCTACCGCCGCTTTGGATTGCGGCGGATAACCGCCGCTTCGGATTGCAGCGGGCTATACCGCCGCTTCGGATTGCGGCGGGCTACCGCCGCTTTGGATTGCGGCGGATAACCGCCGCTTTGATTTCTCCGCTCACAAAGCGGCGCCGTGGCGCCGCAATCCAAAACCTGACCGCCGCTTTTACGTGCCAGGCATCTTTCAAAGTGCCTGGCACGTGGGCTATTCTCGGGTTAGGGGCAGGCTACCGGGTGGCGCGTTCCGCAGCAAGCTGAGCCTGGCGGGCGAAATCTATCGCATGCGCCAGGACGCGAGCCGCCTCCTGCGGGCTGTGGAAGCCGGTGCTATTCTCGGCCGCGATAAAATCCCAATAGAAGGTCGCGCGGCGTTGCAAGTGGAGCGCGTCTTGAAGTTGTTCATCGGTCGCACCGGCAGCCTTGGCCGCCACGATCGCATCAATGGCCTCCACGATCGCCGCTTCGGTCTTACGCAGCAGCTCGGCGGTGTTGTTCTGGATCAGCAGGACCCGGTTCTTAAGCTCCTGTTCATCCTGGCGGTGGCAAGTCTGGCATGCCTTGTTGATGTTCACCAGTGGGCTGCGTATCCAGTGATCAGACACCTTCACCGCGCCTTCACGTACGTAGGGCATGTGGCAGTCGGCGCAGGAGACCCCGGAGCGATAGTGGACGCTGGTGGTGAACAGCTCGTACTCGGGATGCTGCACCTTCAGCATGGGCGCGCCGGTCTCTTTGTGCGTCCAGTCCTTGAAGGCGTAATCGTCGTAGTGCTGCTCCATCTCCTCGATCTTCGTGCCGTAGCGCCACGGGAAGGTCAGGAGCTTGTTCTCGCCCTTGAAGTAATATTCCACATGGCACTGCGCACAGACCAGGGTGCGCATCTCCTGGCGGGTGGCCTGGCTCAGGTCAACCCCCAGCTCTTCCAGCGCGTTCTTCAGCGCCGGCCGGCTGATCCAGAGCTCCATGGTCTCAGGGTTGTGGCAGTCCCGGCAAGAGGTCCCCAGGTGCAACCTGTCCTGGATCTCCTTGTACGGGGTCTTGTTGAAGTCCTCCCACCCCATCTCCTCGATGAGCAGGGGCGCCTCGGCCGCATGGCAATTGGCACATGCGCCGGGCTGTTTTACAACTTCCTGGCGTTTGGTCTCAGCCTGGTCAATGAAGGCGTAGTAGTGTCCTCGCTCCTCACGGTAGTCCACGCTGAAGGGCATGGCGGCCCAGATACGCTTGAGGGCCGGATATTTTTCCAGCTTGTCGTAGGGAACCGATCCGCCGTAAGGGGTCGAGATCGTGTCGTCTTTCGTCTTCACAAACGAAGCATACTGCCGCGGGAAGTTCTGCCCCCACACGGCCGGGTCGAGCTCGTTGGCAGCAATCCGGACGATCCGCAGCGGGAACTCAACCGCCTCGCTCTTACGAGTCTGGATGCTGGTCAGCAAGAACATGAGCGCGGCCATAATGAGCAGGCCCGCCAGAAAGGCCAGTAGAATCAAGAGCCAGCCGCGCCGGGAAGGGGTTTGAGATCGGGACGTAGTCATCGGCCTCTCCTCCTAATGGTCATGTCCGACGCCTTTGTGGCAGGACAGGCAGTCGGTGGGGTCATCGGTGTGCGCGTAGTTCATGGCTTGGGTCAGATCGCCATGGCAGTACAGACAGGCATGCTGGGTGACCTCACGGTTGAACGCGGTAATGCGAATCGGCTCCGGATGGTTGCCCGTGGTAAAGGCGTAACTGTGCCGCAAGCCGTTCACCCCTTTGACATAGTACTTGTGGACGATGTTGTCATGAGGCGCGTGGCAGTCGTTGCACACCGCCACGGCCCGGTGAGAGCCGCGGCTCCACGCGTCGAACTGCTCGCGCATGATGTGGCAATTGACGCAGGCCTGGGGATCATTAGAGAGGTACGAAAAACCCTGGGCATAGGTGAAAGTGAACCCGCCCAGACCTGCCACCCCGCCAAACAGGCCGGCCAATGCGATCCAAATCCAAAGCGGGAAGGCGTTCAGCAGCCGTACGCCACGACTGACAGACGCCTCTAGGGTGGGTGGGGCGTTCTGCATGCAGGACTCCTCCTCGAGTGAATGATGGATGGCGCCACCGAATGAATTCGGTGTCTGATACGACCAAGTGCGCTGAAGCGCACTGGAACTCCGGGTTTCAACTGGCGGCGATCCGGACCAGCTTCGTCTCCAGCGGGATGCCTTTGCCGCTGGCAGCCAGCGCTTGCTGCGCGATGAAGACCAGGCCGCGACAGCAAGGCACCTCCATGTACGCGACCCGCAGGCTGCAGATGTCGTTATTGTACAGGATTTGCGCCAGCTTGCCAATGTAGGCCTGGGCATCGTCCAGCTTGGGACAGCCTACTGCAATGGCCGAGTCGCGCATCAGGTTCGCGTGCATGTTGGGATCGGCGAACGGCACACAATCCGCCACCAGGGTCAGGTGGGCGCCGGCGAAAAACGGCGTGCGCACCGGCAACAGCGTCAACTGCACCGGCCACTGCCGCAGCTCCGAGCGGGCGCGGCCTTGCGCCGGTTCCTCCGCCGCGGCCGGCTCCGCGCCCCAGCCCCGCACCTGCACCGAGGGGCAAAGTGGGATCGCTGTGGGTTGCGACCTGGCCGCGGGCTGATAGGAGGACTCGATGCCGTGCTCCCGCAAATGGGCGACGTGACGTTCCACCAGCGCCGGATCCTTCTCGGCCAGGTACCTCAACACGGCGCGCTCATCATACGCCTCGATCTCCAGCGTGGTCACGCTGAGCGCGCCCTGGGGGCATTCGCCCAGGCACGCGCCCAGGCCGTCGCAGTAGCTCTCCTTCACCAGCCGCGCCTTGCCGTCAATCACTTGCAGCGCGCCCTCGACGCACGCGGGCACGCAGTTCCCGCAGCCGTCGCATTTCTCCTCGTCTATGGTGATGATCTGACGCTTGACTTTCGCCACTCGATATCTTCCTCCTGCGGCTGTTTGCGGTACTTACTCACCATCTCTGCGCCGAAGCAGCTCTCCGCATAGCGGCACCACTGGATGCACGAGAGGACGTTGTTATAGACCACGAAGCCACATTGGTCACACGCGACTTTGCGGTCAATCGAAAACAGCTCCACATCGGCGCCGCACTCGGGGCACGTCTTGATCTCCAACGTGATATTGTTCCGCAGACTCGCGGAGCCCGGGCAATATCTTGCGCTCAACATCGCGAAACTCCTTGCTCCGCTGTGGCCCAGGCCGGGCCGGCGAACACCACCACGTATGGCAGCCGAATGGCACCCGTCGGACAGATCGGTTCGCAGGCGCCGTCATATTCACAGCGATCGGGATTGGCCAAAACCGCCTTGCCGTCCACCATGGCCAGCGCTGCCGGCCGACAGGCAATCACGCAATCGCCACAGCCCGTGCAAAGGGCCGCATCAATCTCCGGCAAAACCTGAGCGGTCATCGCGACGCCTTCCCATTCCGAATCCCAACCATATAGTCACAGCATAACAGCCTTGCCCCGGTTTGTCAGGGACTTTTGTCACAAGGGAACAGGGGAGATTCATGTGTAGGCCAAAAACCTCTTGACAAGCGCTCGTTTTCCTGGTAATATTTGACACAAGGTGAGCTGATCTCGCAGACAGCCGACCGCTGTTCCCCCTACATCCGCCGGCCGGCCAAGATGTTCTTGTTCATATTGGGAGGTCATATGGCTGCTCAACTTCACCGTGGTGGTGATGGCGCTGCCGCTGACGCTGCCCCGCCACAGCCACAAAACATGTCTTTCTCGATGGTTTCACCCCCCCCCCCGTTGCAGGATCACCTGAAAGCGTAACGGTTGCCCAGTGGCGCTGGCGCCCACGACGCCTGGGCACAACGTTACTGATGACGGCAATGCTGTGTGTCCTGCTGTGGGCTGCGTTGGTCTGGGTTGCGCCGGCGGCCAAGGATGAGATTGTGACAGCCCCGATGCTTGCCCCCCGCAACTCGCACACCGCGACCCTGCTGCCCGACGGCAGGGTTCTGGTGGCCGGTGGCTGGGATGGCGCCACCACCCTGGCCGGCGCGGAGTTGTACGATCCCAGCGTTCAGGCCTGGTTGCCTGCTGGCGCCATGCGCGAGGCCCGCGCTTTCCACACCGCGGCCCTCCTGCCCGATGGCCAGGTGCTGGCGGCCGGCGGCTGGGACATGGCCGGCAACGCGCTGTCCAGCGCAGAGCGGTGCGACCTCCGCACGAGCGCCTGGAGACCAGTGGCCGCGCTGAAAGGCCCGCGGGCCGCCCACACTGCGACCGTGCTGCCGGACGGCAAGGTTCTGGCCGTGGGCGGCTGTGACCGCGACGGCGCGCTGGCGGACGCGGAGCTATACGATCCCATCGCGGACGCCTGGGAGTACGCTGGCGCACTGAAAGAGGCCCGCTGCTGGCACACGGCCACCCTGTTGCCGGACGGCCGGGTGTTGGTCGTGGGCGGTCGGGATGCGGCCGGCCGGCCCCTGGCCGGCGCGGAGCTGTACGACCCCCGCTCGAACCGTTGGGCGGCCGCCGCGCCAATGGCCACCCCGCGCCAGGATCACACCGCGACCCTCTTGCCCGATGGCACTGTCCTCGTCGTTGGTGGCTACAACGGCGCGTACCTGGCCAGCGCGGAGATCTATGACCCGGCGACGGACGCCTGGACCTCTGCCGGCAAGATGAGCATCGCCCGCGCATACCACGCGGCTCTGCTCTTGCGCGATGGCACGGTGTTGGTGGCCGGCGGCGCCAGCGGCAGCCGGCCGCACGCCAGCGCGGAGCTGTATGACCCGCGCACGCAAGCCTGGGCGGCCACCAACGTCCTGAATGCCCCCTATGAGTCGCACCTGGCGATCCTGCTGGATGATGGCCAGGTCCTGATCACCGGCCGGCCGGACAGCGGCGAGCCGACCGGTAACGACGGGTATCCTACGCCATCAGGCGGCGCTCAGAACCGGCCCCGGCCGCCGAGCACGCCCGGGCCGCGGCAGCCCACGGCAACGCCGCAGGCAGGCTCGAAAGGCGCGAGGAGCGACATGTCAGGCGAGACGGCGGCAGACGCGTTCTCGGGTACCGGCGCGGAGGCCATGTCGGACGCTCAGGTGCCCACGCCTGCTGGCAACTTCACCACCGGCGCTGGGACTGCAACGCTTTTTGGTGTCCATGAGGTCAGTTTTGAGGCATCGATTGTCACAAATCCTCACGCCGAGAATCGCAGCGTGACCTTCACCCGGCCAGATAACATCACTGTGACGGTGCAGGCCTTTTATGATGGTCCTGGCAGTACGGGACAGGATCTCTGGAAGGCACGCGTCTATGTGAGCCGGGTGGGTAGTTGGAGCTGGCAAGCCTCAACAGGCACCAGCGGCAATTTTACGGCAACCGCCCCAGAAGGATCGCAGTTGCGCGGGATGCTGCGCGTCGCGCCTGATAGCGCGATCAGTGTGAAGCGCTGGTACACTGACGATGGTCGCACTTTTCTGCCGATGGCGGATACGGCCTATCTGTTGTTCTTTACCAGGCCCGTCACCTCCACTGTCCCTCCGCCTTCGAGATGTCCGCCCTTCCGAGATGAGCAGCAGACGGCACAGTACCTGGCAAGTTATGTCCAAGATGTGGTCAACCATGGCGTGAACGTGCTGCGCGTGAATGTCCTGGGCACGTGGGCCTATCCCAACCCGCCGACGCTGACGGGCTACTGCGAAACAGACCTGAGCCTTTTTTGGAGTGACAACAAAGAAGGCTCGACGCATGACTGGTTCGACGGTGCGCCTGTTATTTCGCAGCTTGACGGCTCCAACCCCTACTACCCCAACCTCAAGTCTTTCTCTGAGACCGACAAGCGACTCAAAATGCTGCTGGAGGCACAGCCTTCACTCTACGTCCAGATGATTCTTATCCCCGATGGCGGCGCCGCCGATCACACCTGGACCTCGATCAATCCGACCCTCAGACAGCAGCTTTGGAGAACCATGGTCGCGCGTTGGGCGGCCTTTCCCAACGTGTTCTGGTCGATTTCTAATGACCTGGGAGATGCCTACGATCCCGTCCGGCAGATGGATTATCCCAAAAACCGTCAGATGGCAAAGGAAGTTGGCTGCTATTGGATCGGCCCTGGTGATCAACCTGGCGCTTGTGACGGGTTGCCGTTTAGCAACTTCGGTAATGACCCCTGGCGAGCCGGGCGCCCCATGAGTTTCGGACACCTGCGGAATCGCCGGGATGCTTTCATCACAGCACCCTGGCACAGCTACATCACAGCCTATTCGTATGCCGATCTTTCGGCCCAGCAGATGGATGGGGACAGGGTGCTACCAGAAGAGCCGCTATTCACCTACGATGAGACGTTCAAATATGCTGACGAAAAGAAGTCGACCTATAACACGGAGGATCGCTACGAAGGGAGATGGCGGCAGGACCAACAGAACGAGAAACAGGTAGAGAACCCGGACTACTTCTTCCGGCGCCTTTTCTGGTCGTACTTGCTTTCTGGCAGTGGTGCGACCTATGGTGCGGACCCGATGTGGCAGGGGCTTGCTATCTACTCTAGCGGTACCTATACCACATCCCCTAACCATCCTGGGGGCAGCTCGAATTCCCAGGATTGGATCACTCATACTCTCACGGGATTGAACGGTGTAGGGTACATCCCCGACATCCTGGCCGACGTGCGTGCCGATCTGAGCCTGTTCCGGCCGACTGACACGCTCATCTCACAACCCATCCCCATCACTGATTGGACGGAGTTCAATCGCGCCCAGGTTACCCAGCGCGGCTCCAAAGAGATCCTGGCCTACATCCCCAACACCCTGATGCCTGCGGCGGGTCCAACACCAGATCCGGCTACTCGCAGGAAGGCAGCGCCCGCGGATACAACAGTAACCGTCAACGTGGACATGTCCACTTTTACCGATCCGAACTATGAAGTTGCATGGTACCAGCCGTACACGAATACAGGTAGGATCTCTGCTGGCCTGGTGATTTCTGGCAACACGACAGGTGCGGCCTCGTACTGGATAACCCAGACGGCACCCTTTACCAGAGACGCCGTGCTCCACATCAGCTCGCGCTGCCAGGAGCCCAACGCCTGTGAGCACATGGACGGGACACCGGAGCCACCAACTCAGTATACTAGAACTCTTGGATCCACTCTCCAGTTGTTCGCAGGCGCTGATCAGAATGCGGCTTTCATCACGGACACACTCATGAGCGTCTTTGACAGCAATTCTGGCGGTGGGTCATGGCGCTGTAACAAGCAACCTCCATCAGGGCAGGAAACGAGCTATCCCGGCTGTTGGGTCCGAGGTGACTTCGATGCAGGCAGGACCGTCGCGTCGGCGGACTTTTACTTCCGCCGTAACAGTAAGTCGGCTTACCAGGGCCTTTACTTTATTACTGTTCCCAATCAAGATCCACAAACGCCGATCGTGGATGGAGACGCTGCGACCTCGATAGATGTGTGGTTTGGCACAGAAGGCGATCTGAATCTTGGTTTGAGTCCGGGCCAGGCAGGCCCTGTGTTGGAGATAAAGTCAGGAGTAGCGCCGGACCCGAATCGCTGGTATCATCTATTCGCGAGAGTCGAACGAACAGGTGCGAATATGTATCAAGCAGATGTGTTCGTTGACGGTGCTCTCCAGATTACGAAGTCTGGGTTGAGCTTCCCAAGTGGCGATCCCTTCTTCCGTCGCATCGTGGTGCATACGGGGTGGTGGGGGCCCGCAACCGATCTCAACAGCGGCAGCACGCCCAGTACGTGGTGGGATGAGTTGACCATTGACCCCCCTGCAGGCACCGAGACTCAAGGATTGTTCTTGGCCAACTTTCAGCAAGGATTGGGGGGTTACACCGGTAATAGGGCAGCCTACTTCGATAGCTCGGCCGGGTACAACGACACGACCTACTTGCGCGTGGGCGCGAATAACTGGGTCAAATCGCTGCTACGCTTCAACGTCTCAGCGATCCCAGCCGGCGCGACCGTGGATGAGGCCACCCTGCGGCTCTACTACACGGGGCGGAGCAACGGCAACACGCTGACCCTCGGCGCGCACCGTGTGTTGGCGGAGTGGGTGGACAGCCAGGCCAACCGGATCCAGCGCAAGAGCGGGGTCAACTGGAACGTGGCCGGCATGGGCGCCGGCAGCGACTACGCGGCCACGGCCGAGGCGACCGTAAACGTGACGGGCGCAGGCGGCGCGTGGGTCGAGCTGAACGTAACCGATGCGGTGCAGGCGTGGGTGGCGAACCCGGCAAACAACTATGGCCTGGTGCTGCTGCAAGAAGCGGCCAGCGGCTACGTGATTTACGACTTCTGCAGTGAATTGGGCTGGAGCCCTTGCATGCCAGCGCAGGCACCCAGGCTGACAATCCGCTACCACCTGGTGCCGCCTGCACCGGCCAAGGTCACCTTCCAGCAAGGGAGCGGAGGCTATAGCGGCAACAACGCCACCTACTTCGACTATGCCGGGGGGTACAACAACTCGCCCTACCTGCGGGTGGGCGCGGATGGCGGCGTCAAGTCGTTACTGCGCTTTGATGTCGCGAGCCTGCCAACGGGTGTCACAGTGGACGAGGCGACGCTGCGGCTGTACTACCTCGGCCGTAGCAACAGCAACTCGCTGACCATCGGCGCGCATCAGGTGTTAGCGGACTGGGTAGACAGCCAGGCCAACCGCATCCAGCGCAAGAACGGGGTGAACTGGCAGGTGGCCGGTATGGGCGCCGGCAGCGACTACCTGGCCGCCGCGGATGGCGCGGTGGCCGTGTTGGGTGGGGGTGGATCGTGGATCGAATTGGACGTGAGCGATATGGTCCAGGCCTGGGTGGCCGATCCGGCGCAAAATCACGGTCTGGTGCTGCTGCAAGAAGCAGCCAGCGGCTACGTGACGTACGATTTCTGCTCCGAGTTGGGTTGGAGCCCGTGCAGCGCGGCGCAGGCGCCAAAACTGACGATCTGGTACCGACCGTGATGGTCGGCACGCAGCGCGGAAGGAGCACGGCCATGAACCGTTCATCTGTTCGCCTGTTATCTGTAACGCTGGCCCTGCTGCTTGCATTGAGCCATGTTGGCCTGTCGTCTAAGGTGGACGCAAGGCAGCCCGCAGGGGGCCTGGGTTCACGCGCCGGGGGGACTCAGCAACGCGGGACGGTACCCGCTCATGGTTTGCCCGGCAGTGGTTGGGCGACCCAGATCGCAGCGGGATATGGACATACCTGTGCCCTCACAATGGATGGGGGGGTCAAGTGCTGGGGAGGGAACGGCTCCGGTCAACTCGGTGATGGCACAAGCGACGGGCGACTGACACCGGTTAATGGGGTAGGGCTGCAGAGTGACATACGAGCGATCGCGGTAGGCCTTTATCATAGTTGCGTCGTGACGATGGGTGGGGGGGTGAAGTGCTGGGGGAAGAACGATCAGGGCCAGCTTGGGGATGGCACGACGACGCAGCGCCCGATACCGGTGGATGTAGTGGGGCTGAGCGGCGGGGTGCTGGCGGTCAGCGCCGGTGGTGACCACACCTGTGCTCTGACCGAGGCTGGCGGGGTCAGGTGCTGGGGATACAACATCGCTGGCCAGCTGGGAGATGGCACCACTGCGCGCCGCCTGATACCGGTAGATGTGGTTGGCTTGAGCACGGGCGTGCGTACCATCAGCGCAGGTGGTGGTCACACCTGTGCCCTGACCGCGAGTGGGGCGGTCAAGTGTTGGGGGGTGAACGGCTCTGGTCAACTGGGGGATGGCACAACCATGACGCGCCTCACGCCGGTGGATGTGGTGGGGCTGAACGGCGGGGTACAAGCCATCAGTGCAGGCTACGGTCACACTTGCGCCGTAAACGAAAATGGCGGAGTCAAGTGTTGGGGGGATAACCGTTTCGGTCAGTTGGGGAACGGCGGTCGGGCGTGGGTACCCCACCCAACACCGGGCGACGTGGTGGGTCTGCAGAGCGGTGCACGGGCCGTAAGCGCAGGTTATCACCACACCTGTGCAGCTCTGGAAAGTGACGGCGCCGAATGCTGGGGGGCCAACGGCGGTGCACTGGGAGATGGCACGGGCACCGACCGGTACGCGCCGGTCATCGTGGTGGGACTGACCGGTAGGGTGCGCGCTATCAGTGCAGGGGGCGGACACACCTGCGCAGTGACACAGGATGGTTGGGTGAAGTGCTGGGGATGGAATCCCTTCGGCCAACTAGGCGACGGCACCACCACGACGCGACTGACGCCGGTGGACGTGCTGGTGCTGGTCTTCGACTGCGGCCAGGTGACGCAGATCGCGCCGGCTGAGTGCCAGGCGCTGCTGGCGCTCTTCGAGAGCACGCGGGGCATGCTCTGGCAGAACCGCGACGGCTGGCTGGAGAGCCCCACGCCGTGCAGTTGGCAGGGGGTCACCTGCGCGTGCGAGCCGCAACCCCTGGCCGACCTGCCGCCCCCGAGCGCAGCCGCGTGCGCCGTCAGCGGCCTCAGCCTGGCCGACAACAACCTGTCCGGCCCGCTGCCGGCCGAACTGGGCGAACTGAGCAGCCTGGAGACGCTGGACCTGAGCCGCAATCACGTGTCCGGCCCGCTGCCGGCGGCGCTGGGCGGCCTGCACGCGCTGCGGGAGCTGCGGTTGGATCACACCAGCATCAGCCAGCTGCCGGCCGAGCTGGGGGAGCTGGCCGCGTTGGCGTATCTCGACGTGAGCGACGCCGGGCTGGTCAATGTCCCGTTGCTGCCGGAACTTGGCCGCTTGACTGCGCTGCGCCACCTCAACCTGAGCAACAACGGGCTGAGCGGGCCACTGCCAGCTGCGTGGGGGAACCTGGCGGCGTTACAATACCTCAACCTGAGCAACAACGGGCTGAGCGGGCCACTGCCAGCTGCGTGGGGGAACCTGGCGGCGTTACAATACCTCAACCTGAGCAACAATCGGTTGAGCGGGGCCCTACCGCTGGAGTGGGGCGCGCTGGCGGCGTTGCAGGAACTTCAGTTGCGCGATAATCAACTCAGCGGCCCGTTGCCGGCCGAGTGGCGCCACCTGCGCGCCGCGCAACTGATTGACCTGACCGCCAACCAGCTCAGCGGAGCGCTGCCGCCGGCCTGGGGTGAGCTGTCGGCGATCCAGGGGCTCGGTCTCGGCCTCAACGCCCTCAGCGGACGGCTGCCGGCCGAGTGGGGCCAGTTGCACACCCTGCAATGGTTGGGCCTGGGGAGCAACTACTTGCGGGGCGTCTTGCCGGCGGAGTGGGGCGCGCTCCAGGCGCTGGAATGGCTCAACCTGGCGGTCAACCAGCTCTCCGGGCCATTGCCGCCGCAATGGGGCAACCTGCACGCCCTGCGCACCCTGTATCTGAGCGAGAACCAGTTGCGCGGAGGGTTACCGGCGGAATGGGGCGAGCTGCGCGCCTTGCGCTGGTGTTTCCTGGACCATAATCATCTCACCGGGCCATTGCCGCCCGCCTGGGGCCAGTTGACGGCGGTGTATCAGCTGAATTTGAGCTACAATCATCTGAGCGGGCGGCTGCCGGCGGAATGGGGCAACCTGGCCAGCCTGCGCTGGCTGAACCTGGGCAGCAATCAGCTCAGTGGGCCGCTGCCGGTGGAACTCGGCAACCTGCGCAACGCCTTGTCGCTCCGTCTAAACAACAACCACTTCAGTGGTCCCATCCCGCCCGAGTTGGGTAATGTGGGCCCCAACGCCGCCAGTGCGGCGGTCGCCGCCATAGGGCCCAGCGCACCCGCGCCAGCCGGTCGGGCTGCACTGACACCCCTGGCGCGGCCGGCTGAGATCAGCCGGCCGCCTTATGTGCCGGAAAGGGACATTGACCTGTGCTGCAACCGGCTCAGCGGCCCGGTGCCGCGCGAGGTGTGGCGGCTGACCAGGGACTACGTGCTTGACTTCTCCGGCAACCAGCTCAGCGGCGCCATCGCGACGGATGCACTTGGCCGGTGGGATTTCTACGTGCAGTACAACATGTTCACGAACGATGATGCGCCGCGGTATGGCCCACCCAACACCCAGACCTTGCCCCCCACGGATTTGCAGGCCCTGACCGACGCTGATAGCGTCACCCTGACCTGGACGCCGATCCGCTACATCGAGCACGGGGGTTTTTACGAGATCAGCTACGCCACCGCACCCGACGGCCCCTTCATCGTGCACGGCCACACTGCGGACAAGACTGTGGGCAGTTACACTGTCACGGGTTTGCCGCCCGGCGTAACCTACCACTTTCGCGTGCGCACCTTCACCCCGGCCCACAGCTTCAGCCGGTGGGGCGAGTGGCAATGGAACCACGAGTACTATCAGCAGAACGACCTGTGGAGCGACTATGTGACCCTCACTGTCCGCCTGGCGCCAGTGCAACTCTGGCTGCCGTTGGTCGTACAGTGAAGCCGGTGGCGCACCGCGGCGCCGGGCTGCTCGCCTGGCCCGCACGCTGCTCGCGTTCTATGAACAAACCCGCATCTTGCGGCGTCTCGGCGTTCGTGCGCCTTTCATCTCGCACGCGTATCCTGACCTCGACACAGCGCAACCACGCGCTACGGGAGCCGCCACGAGAAAAAAGGCCGACCATGCAACACGCTGAACGCCCGGCGCCACCGGTCAACCGGAGCGTGGCCGGCACACGTGCACCTGCGCTGCGCTCCGGCGCACGTGCAGGTATGGGCGCGGGCAGCGACTATCTGTCTGAAGCCGACGGCACGGCAAAATTGACCAGCGCGGACAAGGGGTGGGTTGACGTGGACGTGACTGACATGGTCCAGGCCTGGGTGGCCGACCCGGCCAGCAACCATGGCCTGGTGTTATTGGCGCAGGCGGCCAGCGGCAATGTGACCTACAGCTTCTGCAGCGAATTGGGGTGGAGCCCCTGCACACCGGCGCAGGCGCCGATGCTGGTGGTCTGGCATCATGAGCCGGCGTCGGCGCCGTGAGAGGAGTTGCGTCATGAAAACAAGGTTGCGCCGACTGGTTTGGCTCCTGGCGCTACTGACGTTGGGCTGGTTTGGTGCGGCGACCGCGGCAGGAGCCGCGGCGCCGACCGGCCCCCGCCATCAGGCCAGCAGCGACCCGGCGCCATCAGCGGTGGCGGCGCCGGGCTGGGCGACGCAGGTCAGCGCAGGCAGATGGCATACCTGCGCCTTGACCATGGCTGGTGTAGTGCAGTGCTGGGGGAACAACGATTATGGTCAACTGGGCGATGGCACGACCCGCACGCGGGGTGCACCAGTGGATGTGGTGGGCCTGTCTGAAGGGGTCGTCATGGTCAGTGCGGGTAGGCTGCACACGTGCGCGGTGACCGCAGCCGGCGGCGTCAAGTGCTGGGGACTCAATACTGCGGGTCAATTGGGCGATGACACGACAACGATACGGTTGACGCCGGTGGATGTGGTAGGACTGGATGCCGACATCGTGGCCGTGAGCGCCGGTTCTGATCATACCTGTGCGCTGACGCGGGCGGGCAGGGTCAAGTGCTGGGGCTGGAATGGAAATGGTCAGTTAGGGGATGGCACCACCATCATGCGGCTGATACCGGTGGAGGTGGTTGACCTGGCCGACAGTGTGCAGATGGTCAGCGCGGGTGGCTATCATACCTGCGCGATCACAGCAGGAGGCGGGGTCAAATGTTGGGGCGAGAACCGGAGCGGCGCGTTGGGGGATGGCACCTGGACAAACCGACTGACGCCGGTGGACGTGCTGGGCCTTACCGGTGGGGTGCACGCAGTGAGCTCTGGGCTGAACGATACCTGTGCTGTGTTAGACAGCGGTGGCGTCAAGTGTTGGGGCTGGAATTGGTACCATCCATTTCTCAGTGGGTTTCCGCGCCATACGCCGGTAGAGGTGGTAGAGCTGGGGTATGACGTGTTGGCGGTGAGCGCCGGCAGCTACTTTACCTGCGCCTTGACCGTGAACAGCGGGGTCAAATGCTGGGGGCGGAACTACCATGGGAGCGTGGGCGACGGTAGCTGGCAGAACCGCGACCGGCCGGTCGCGGTGGTCGGCCTGGCCACGGGCGTCCGGGCGCTCGATGCCGGCTCGTCTCACGCTTGTGCGCTGAACACAGCCGGGGACGTGATGTGTTGGGGTTACAACGAGTACAGTCAACTGGGTGACGGCTCTACCAGCGATAGGCCGGCGCCGGTGGAGGTGTGGCGGCTGATCTACGACTGCGCAGCCGTGAGCGACATCCCCCAAAACGAATGCCAGGCGCTGATCACCTTCTTCAAGGCCACCAACGGCCCGCTGTGGCGGGATCACACCGGCTGGCTGCGCACGCCATCGCCGTGCAACTGGCTGGGGGTGGGCTGTGCGGCCGGCCGCGTGCGCCAACTTAGCTTGCCCGCCAACCGGCTGGTGGACGCGCTGCCGGCTGCACTGGGGGAGCTGACGGCCCTCCAACACCTGGACCTGAGCGGCAACGACTTGGCCGGGCCGTTGCCGGCCGAACTGGGCCAACTGGCCGCTTTGCAGAGCCTCGATCTCAGCGGCAATGCCCTGGCCGGGCCCATCCCGGCCGAACTGGGCGCACTGGCCCGCTTGCGCACCCTGAACCTCAGCAACAACGCCCTCAGCGGCCCCCTCCCGCCGCAGCTGGGCGCCTTGACCCGGCTGCAAATCCTCGACCTGCACGCCAATGCGCTCGCAGGGCCCATCCCGGCCGAACTGGGCGCCCTGCGCGAGCTGCACACCCTGGACCTGAGCAGCAACCAACTGGCCGGCCCCCTCCCGGCCGAGCTGGGCCGGCAGCGGGCGTTGCAGACCCTGAACCTGAGCCACAACGCGCTGAGCGGCGCCATCCCGCCCACGTTGGGCGACCTGGGGACCCTGCGCCGCCTGGATCTCAGCTACAACGCGCTCGACGGCCCCCTGCCGTGGACCCTGAGCCAACTGACGGCCCTGGAGCATCTTGACCTGGGGCACAATCAACTGACGGGCGAGCTGCCGGCGGTGTGGAGCCTGTTGCCGGCGCTGCGTCATCTCGATCTCTCCTACAACGCGTTGAGCGGCCACTTGCCCGCAGAATACGGTCAGTTGGCGACCCTGCAATATCTCGACCTGGGGCACAACGCGCTCTACGGCCCGCTGCCGGCTGCCTGGGGCGGGCTGCATCAGTTGCAAGTGCTCAGCCTGCACAGCAACCACCTGGCCGGTCCCATCCCGGCCGCCTGGGTCGCCCTGGGCAGCGCCGTCACCTACGAAACCCCGCCCCAACCCTGCCCGCGTCCTGGACGGGCGCCGCCTGGCGTGTGGCTCGACCTGTCGTGCAACCGTTTGAGCGGCACACTCCCGCCTGAGCTGGCGCAGATCAAGCGCCTGAGCGCGCTCAGTGTCACCGCCAACCAACTGCGCGGCCCGTTGCCGCCGGGATTGTTGGGCCAGCCCGAACTCTGCTTCGATGCCGCGTACAACATGCTCGTGGACGATCCTTGCCCGGGGCCGCAAGTGCTGCCGCCCCGCGGCGCGCAGGCCACCTTCGTCCCGCCGGACACGGTGAGGCTGACCTGGGTGTATTATCCCAAGTGCCCCTACCCCGTCCACTGGCCGGTTGAGATCAGCATGGCCACTGCGCCGGAAGGACCGTACACCACTCTGGGCATATGGTCGCCCTATCCGCCCGAATACACCATCCCTGGCCTCAGACCTGGTGCCCGTTACTACTTCCGGCTGCGCCACTTCGCACCGGCAGAGGAGGTGACAGGGCCTAGCTACTGGGGAGGCATTTTCGATCATGCCTATTTCCAGCAGAGCAACCTGTGGAGCGACTATGTGACCCTTACCGTCCGCCTGGACCCGGTGCAACTCTGGCTGCCGTTGCTCGTACAGTGAAGCCGGTGGGCCGGCAGCCAGGCGGGGCGCTTATCCGTCGGGAGCACTGACGCGCTACAACCCCTCGGCCAGGGCAGCCAGGCGCGCGCAATCCAGGATGACGATCCGGTGGCGGTCGAAGGCGATCAGGCCCTCGTCGGCCAGCTCGCGCAGCGCGCGGCCGATCATCTCGCGCACGGTGCCCAGCCGCGCGGCCATCTCGGCCTGGGTCATCATCTGGCCGCGGTCGAGCGGGCCGGCGCTGGAGGCACGCGCCGCCTCGGCCAGCAGCAGCCGCGCCAGGCGCTCCTTCACCGACCGCAGAGAGAGGTCTTCGACCATGGCGACCAGGTGGCGCGTGCGCCGGGTGATGCTCTCGATCAGCGCCCACGCCAGTTGAGGATAAATCTCTGCCAGCCGACGGAGCTCAGACCGGGGGATCACGCACAGGATGGCATCTGACAAGGCCCCGGCGCTGGCCGGATTGGGCCCGCCGTCCAGGGCCGCAACATCGTTGAAGGTCTCGCCCGGGCCCACCTGGTGCAGGATCTGCTCGCGACCCTGTGGAGACAGCTTGTAAATCTTCACCTGGCCCTGGATGACCAGGTGCAACCCCGCACACGGCTCCCCTTCCAGGAAGATCACCTGGCCGCGGCTGTAGCGCCGCTCGATGGCAACTGCCGCCAACGCGGCCAATACATCATCGGACAAGCCGCTGAAATACGGCACGCGGCGGAAAAAAGCCAGGTCGGGGCCGATCACGAGAGCCATGGTATGGTTATTATGACCGATGAGCGGCGTGCTCGTCAACTGCGCCACTTACCCCAGGATGACCCGCGCGTCCACCGCCACCGCGCCCTGGCCCTGCGGCAGCACCAGCAGCGGGTTAACGTCCAGCTCGGCGATCTCCGGGTGGTCGGCAGCCAGGTGGCCGATGCGGACGATGGCATCCACCAACGCGGCGCGGTCGGCCGGGGGCGCGCCGCGCAGGCCGGCCAGCAGCCTTGCCGAGCGCACCTCGTCAATCATCTCCTCGGCGTCGAGCCGGGTCAACGGAGCCAGCCTGAAGCTCACGTCCCGCAACGCCTCGACGTAGATGCCGCCCAGGCCGAACATGATCAGCGGCCCGAAGGTGGGATCGCGCTTCACGCCCACAATCATCTCCTGGCCGCCGCGGATCATCTGCTGCACCTGGACCCCGCGGATGTGCGCGCCGGGATGCGCGGCCGCAGCGCGGCCCACAAGGATCTCGAACCCCCTGGCAGCCGCTTCCTCGTCCTCCACGTTCAGGATCACGCCGCCGATGTCGCTCTTGTGCAGGATGTCTGGGCTGATCAGCTTCAGCGCCACCGGGAAGCCGATCTGCCGGGCGAACAGCGCCGCATCGTGGGGGCTGGTCGCCAGCGCCTCGGCCGGGGTGATGATGCCGTAGGCCGCCAGCAACGGCCGCGCCTCGATGGCGTCCAACGCAAGCCGGCCGGCTGAACGTGCCAGCAGGATGGCGTTTTGCACCTCACGCTGCGCTTTGGCGTGCTGTAAAGCAGGAATCGAGGATCGGATGTCCTCTGCGGCGCCGCCATCCCTGTGCGCCCCCCGCCCTCCCTCTCCCTGCGCCCGGGTTGTCAGCCAGCGCGCCCGGCGCCACACCATGCCGAAAGCCTCTACCGCGTCCTCGGGGAAGGTGTAGGCCGGCAGGTCGGCTGCGCGAGCCACCTGGAACGCGGCTTCCAGGCTGGCCTCGCCCATGAGACAGGCCAGCACGGGTTTGGCGGGCTGCGCCTGCGACCGGGCGGCCGCGGCAAACGCCTCGACCACCGCCACCGGGTTCACCAGCGCCTGGGGCACCAGGATCGCCAGCACGCCGTCGCAAGCCGGATCGGCCAGCACCGCATCCAATGCCCGGCGGTAGTCGTGCTCGTCGGCGCCGCCCAACAGATCTACCGGCCCGGCCACCTGCGCATCGGGGTGGAGGAAGCCGCGCAGCACGGCCTGGACGTCCGGCGAGGTGCGCGCGAGCCGCAAACCGGCCGGCTCCAACACATCGGCCGCCAGTGCAGCCGGGCCGCCAGCGTTGGTCACGATTGCAATCCGGTTGCCCTGGGGCAAAGGCTGGCAGGCAAACGCCAACGCGGCGTTGAACAGCGCCTCGACACGCTCCACCTCGATAACACCGGTCTGGAGGCAGGCCGCCCGGAACGCTGCATGCGCGCCGGCCAGCGCACCGGTGTGCGAAGCGGTCGCAGCCTGGCCGCCGGCCGTCCGGCCGGTCTTGAGCGCCAGCACCGGCTTGATGGCAGCCGCTTTGCGCAGCGCGTCCACAAAGGCCGGCCCGCCCTTGACGTCCTCCAGGTACAACGTGATGACGCGGCTGGACTCGTCCGCGGCCAGGAAGGGGATCATGTCGGTCTCGTTGACGTCGGCCTCGTTGCCCACGCTCAAGAAGCGGCTGAACCCGATGCCCCGGCCCACGGTCCAATCAATGATGCCACCGCACAGCGCGCCCGATTGCGATAGGAACGCGATGTGGCCTTTGGGCGGCATCCCCTTGACGAAAGTGGTGTTCAGCGGGGTGTGGGTGTCAATCACGCCGATGCCGTTGGGGCCCATGATCCGCATCCCGTAGCGCCGCGCAATCGCCACCATCTCCGCCTCGCGCGCAGCGCCCTCGGGCCCCACCTCGCGAAAGCCGCCGGAGATCACTACGGCAGCCTTGATGCCTCGCCGGCCGCACGCTTCCACGGCCGCGCAGACCATCGCCGCCGGCAGAATGATCACCGCCAGCTCCACCGGATCGGGCACCGCGGTGATGTCGGGGTAACAACGCAGGCCCAGGATCTCATCCGCCCTGGGGTTCACCGGATAGACGGGGCCGGGATAGCCGCGTTCCGGGTCAACCAGGTTGCGGACGACGCCGTAGGCCAGCTTCGTCGGGTCGCGGCTGGCGCCGATGACTGCTACCCCGTTGGGGGTGAAAAAAGGTGCCAGGGATAAAGAACCGGGTAAATCAGGCATGGATAACTCCGTTTATCACGTCTCGGATGGCATCAGCAAAGAGTCCAGATCAAGCCCAGCGGTAGACGGTGAGATGCACCGGCCTGTCAGATGCTCATTCCGGGTACGCAGAAAAATGCTACCGGTGAACAGCCTTGGGGCTATCCCAAGACAGCCTGTGACTCTGCTCATCGCCCATTTGCCAGTACTCGATATGGCTTGGACTCACTCGCGCAACTTTCCCCATGCGCTCAGCTTTGGTGCGAAACTGAGGAAGCTGCAGCAAACGGCGCAAGAGCGCAGGCAGCTGATGTTGTTCGTCATTGCGCAGCGGGAAACAGAGGATACAATAGCGGGTGTCCCGAAGGCTCTTGTCCCAGAACCCCATGTCTATAGTGACAAAGGTGGGTTGCTGCAATCGTCGCAACACCTCCGGTACGCGTTCATCCTTGATGACTTCGCCAGGGCGGACATCTCGCAGCCGCTGAACAGTGATCCAGCGCGCCAGAGGGATCAAAACCTCGATATCGAAAAGCTGGTCGTCAAGAATGATCTGGCTCATGGATCACGGCAGCAACTTCATAGGGAAACCGGGACCACCTCTCTCACCGGAACTCCGTAACGGGCCTGCAATGATTGCGAAGCCAGGGAAATAGCTTCTTCTATGGCCGCGCGCGTCAACTCCGGCCAACTGCGCAGGAGTTGATCTACTGAATAGCCCTTGGCCAGAAAGGTCAGCACAGTGTCCACGGGCACACGCGTCCCTTTGAAGGTCATCTGGCCGTGGCATATTTCGGGATCAATGATAAGGTATTCACCTACTTCGACTTTGCGCATCGCCAGCCTCCTACGCTACAGCAACAGATCGTCAGAGACCTGAACTGATCTTCACCTCACACTTTTGAACCAACCACTTCGCCAGACAATATTGTAACACGACCAGCCTGTCGGTCAAGACCTGAAGGTTTGGCCCTGACCCGACGGCGATGAACCCATGCCCATCTGCAACGCCACCCGCATGTGAAACCCGGCTGGCCCATGGGTCACAGCAACTTTCGCGCCACATCAGGTACATCGGTGATGATGGCATCCACCCCAAGCCCGATCATCCGCCGTATGTCGGCCTCCTCGTTCACTGTCCACACCCGCACCGGCATTCCCCGCCGCTGCGCCCGCGCCATGTAGGCTTGATCCACCATTGCCAGCTCAGGGTGCAGCCCATCCGCGCGGCTGTAACGGCGGGTCAACCCCCAGCGCATCCAACCCGGCAGATCGGGGGATAACAACAAGGCGGTCTCGATCTCCGGTCCCGCCTCTTTGGCGGCCCGGATCGCAAACGGGTTGAACGAGCTCAGCACGACCTGATCGGCCATGTCGTGACGCCGCACCACCTGCACTACATCCGGCCCCAGGCTCCTGCTGGCCAAATCCAGGGCCTTCAGCTCAATGTTGACCAGCAGCCTCCCCTTGAGCAAGGTCAACACCTCATCCAGGGTGGGGATGCGAACACCGGCAAACTCCGGGGCGAACCAACTGCCGGCATCCAGCTCTCGCAACTCGGCCAGGGTATGCGCGGTGACGCGGCCGCGGCCGGTGCTGGTTTTTTCCAGCGTCGGATTGTGGAAGACCACCAGCCCGCCGTCGGAGCTGTACTGCACGTCCAGCTCTACACCATCGGCCCCCAGCCGGATGGCGGCCTCGAAGGCAGGCAGGGTATTCTCAGGCGCCACGCTACATGCCCCGCGATGGGCGAAAATCAGTGGACGATGCACATTTGGCCGTTTCATCATACAGCTCCCTCAGCGATACTTTGCTGCCAGTTCCACCAGCCGCTGGCCGTCCCACAATTCCATCGGCTTTCCGCTGGCCCACTCCCGCGCCTGCCGTGACACGCCGCCGGTGGTGGCCAGCCAGGCGTAATCGGCCCGCTCATGCACCAATGTCCCGTACAGGTCGCGGATCGTCGGCTCGCCCACCGTGCCCCGGTAGCGCTTGCACTGCACCAGGCCGCGACGCAGGCCATTGCCCGCAACTTCCAGATCTATGCCGTGGTCGGCCACATATTGCGTGTTTTTCACCCGGTAACCGGCCAGTTGAAACAGCAATCCGACCCAAACCTCGAATTCATCCGGCTCCAGTGCTAACATCTGCGCCAGGGTGCGGACCTTGCCAAAGCGACGGCGCACCGAATCCAGGCCCGAATCCCGTCTGGCCAGAAGCACCGGCACCGCCAGCACAGCAGCGTGGAACACGGCCAGCAACACAGGCAGCCACCACGGCAGCAACGAAAACCGGCCCGCGCCGATGCGCAAGGCGATCACCGCCGGCCACACCACTACCCAGGCGGCCGCGCCGATGAGCCAGGGCCAGGGCGTCGCACCGGCCGGCACCAACTGGGTACCGGCCGGCCCTCGGGCCAGGCTCCTGACAATGCCCTGGCGCTCCATCTCCGCGCGCGCACGCGCTACCTCCTCGGGGGAGGGCATCCACTCTGGCTCGCGGTAGAGTTGCGTATCTTCGGCGGGAGTCAGCGTCGGGAATCCGTTCATCACAATCCTCGATTTCGGCGCGCAGCCTCAAGGTCGGCCCAGCACATAGCGCGTGACGGTCACCCGGGTGAACTCCGCCCGGAGCTGGGCAGTTCCATGCGCCTCCAGCCATTGTTCGGTGAGCCTGCGCTCGTCCCACATGGGCACCTCAGAGGCGATCAGCCACACGGCCGGCGCGTCACCGATGCCGCGCGCCATCCATGCCGCGACCTCTGCCTCGCTCATCCCCCGGTTCGTGTACGGGCCGTCCATCCAGGGCAACGTTTCGGCGCGAGGATCGGCCTGGCGGCTGCTGTAATAGGTGAAAGTATAGCGGATGTAGGGAATCTGGTAAACTAGCAGGTCGCCCGGTTGCATGTGTTGCAATACAAAATCGGCAGCCGAACGAAAATCGGACTTGACCGGCTGGAGGGACTGTCTGATAGCGCCGCTCAGGTCGAATACCACCATCGCCGCCAACACGATCAACCCCAACGGCCGCCAGAAACGGGCCAGGGCAACGATTCCCAGCGCGCACAACGCCAGGAACGCCGGCATCGTCCAGATCAGATACCGCTCGGTGAAGAGCGGAACTCGCAAAGAGACCCCGTACACCAGCAAAGGCGGCAAGAACAGCCAGACCAGCAACATCGCGACCGGGTGCACGGAGGCGACCTGCTGCGACCCTCCGTGCCGGCGCGCCTGATACGCCCACAACACAGCGCCCGCGGCCAACGCGGCCATGAACACAAAAAGCTCCCAGAGCCTCTGCTCCGGCAACACCCCCAGGCTGAACACAGCCGCCAGCACCAGCAGCATGTCACGTAAGGGCACAAACCGGTATCCGGTCTGGACTGCAGCACGCAAAAGCTCCATCTGCCAGATGGCCAACGGCAGATAGGGCAGCACCAGGGCCAGCAGATAAAGCCCGGCTGCGCGCCAGCGCTGCACCACCGGCCTGGCCGCCGGCGACAGCAGCAGCCACAAGACCTGCACCGGCACGATCAACGCCGCCAGAAAATGAACGTAGACCGCCGCGGTGGTGGTCAGATACAGCAACAGCCAGCGCCACCGGCCCCCCTCTTGCGCTGCTGTGACGGTCAGCCACAACGAGACGGGGATCAAGAGGGTCAGCAGCGCGTACATCCTGGCCTCCTGCCCATACCAGATCAGGTAAGGTGCCAGGGCCATCAGCAACGCCGTCAACAGGGCCGGCTTACGGCCGATCAGGCGGAGCACCAGCACGTAGCTGGCCGGTACCGCCAGCGTGCCGGCCAACGCCGCAGGAAACCGCAAAGCAAACTCGCTGGTGCCGGCCGCAGCAAGCCAGGGCCGCAACATCAGGAAAAAGAGGGGTCCGTTCTGGCCCGGCTGGCGAAACATCTCCAACGCCTGGTGCAGGGGACGGGTCGCAAACAACAGGCTGTCCACCTCATCCCGCCACAGGCTCTGCGTCGTCAGGCCGATCACCCGCAAGGCGAACGCGATCCAGACCAGGGCCAGCAGGGGCCATTTTGCGGCACGGGGGCTTGCGAAACGGCCGACAGCGACGTCCATGCTCGTGCTATCGCCGTGCGCTGCGACGCGCCAGCCAGACTATAGCCACCGCACCCAGCCCGAGAAGCGCCACGCCGCAACACAGCCAGGCATAGCTTAGCGCGACAATAGCGTTGTCAATAAGCTGAGCCGCGCTGGGCACGGCAGACGGCGCAGAGGGCGGGACAGGGGACGGTTCAACGGGCGGCGCTGCCGGGCCGACCAACGGCCGCGGGCCGACAACCGGCGGCAGCGGAGGGGGCGCGTCTGGGTTGGTCAAGGTGGGCGCAGGCAGGAAACCCGGCAGCAGCGGCGTGGGCTCAACCGGGGGCACTGTGACGATAGGTGTGGGTGCTTCCAACCCCGGCTCAGGCGTTGGCGGCAAAGGCGTCTCGCCGGCCGTCTCTTGCACCGGCGGCAGTTCAGGGGTATCCTCCGGTACGAGCGGAGAGGATTGAAAGGTGAAACGGGCCGACGCAACCTCTCCGGAAAGAGCTGCAGTGAGGAGGAAGGCCAGTATCACCACCGCCAACAACGGGACGACATTCTGTGGTCGAGTAAGCAAGAGACTTTTTCCTGTCGAATCGCAAGATGCCAAAAGCGCACCGATTATAGCACGGACGGGAACAGAACGAAAAAGAGCCCCCCGCTTCCACTATGACGGTCGTAAGGTCACCACATCTCCGCTCCAGATGACGTGTTCGCGCCCCGCTGCATCGCGCACGATCAACGCCCCTTCGGGAGTAACCCCAACGGCATCGCCGGCCAGCGTGCCTGAATGCAGCGACACCCGCACCCGCTGCCCCAACGTCTCCAGCCGGGCGGCCCACGCCGCGTAGGGCGATTCTCCGGCGCAGACGCGATCATACCACCGCTCGGCGGCCGCCAGGATGTGAACCAACAAGGTGACGCGATCCACCGGCCGTCCCAAGGCCATCAAGAGGCTGGTGGCCGTGTCGAACAGCTCAGGTGGCGGCGCCGAAGCCTCATCCTCCGGCAAAGAAGCAGGGGGCCGCGTGAGGTTCAGGTTCACATTGATCCCGACGCCCAGGACGGCATAGCTCAGCTTATCCCCGTCCAGGCGCAGCTCGGTCAACATGCCGCCCAGCTTGCGGCCGCCCAGCACCAGGTCGTTCGGCCACTTAAGCAACGGTTGAAGGCCGGTGACCTGCTCGATCCCCTCCGCTGCGCCCAATCCCAGGCACATCGTCAGCCGGCCGGCCTGAGCTGCGGGGATATCCGGGCGCAACAAGAGGGAAAAGAGCAGGCAGGTGCCCGGAGGCGCCCACCAACGGCGATCCAGCCGTCCCCTGCCGGCGGTCTGCTCGTCTGCGATCACCAGCAAGCCGTCGGCGGCGCCGGCTGCAGCCCTGGCGTGCGCGATGTCGTTGGTGGACCCGATGGTCGGAAAATAGATCACCGGCCGTCCCAGACGCCGAGTTGTGAGCGCATGTTCGATCAGGTCGGCACGCAATGTAGACATAACACGATTCCGTCTCGATATCTGCTCAGCTTCACGCCCTCCGGTCCCCCGCCAGGCGAGGGAAGGGGGGCGAAAAGGATAGCGGTCCGAACGATCACCTTCTCGCCACGATAATCATAGCGCGGCCTCTGACCGCAACCAAATTCATCTTTGACGCGACGCCGCTCCGGTGCTAAACTGGCGTTGTTTGTGAATCATCAACAAAGACAGGGGTCTTCCTGTCCCGCCGGAGGTTACAGTGTCGTCCAAGCCCACTCTTTCCTCAACCCATTTCGATGCACTCGACGAACTGTGCGCTAACGTGATTCGCGGCCTGGCCATGGACGGAGTCCAAAAAGCTGACTCCGGTCATCCAGGCATGCCCTTGGGCATGGCCACCGTGGCTCATGTCTTGTGGACGCGCTTCCTGCGCCACAACCCTGCCGATCCCCAATGGTTCAACCGGGATCGTTTCGTGCTGTCGGGCGGCCACGGCTCGATGTTGCTCTACAGCCTCCTCCATTTGACCGGTTATGACGTTCCCATGGCCCAACTACAGCAATTCCGACAGTTGGGCAGCATCACCCCCGGCCATCCCGAGTACGGCCTGACACCAGGTGTCGAGACCACCACAGGGCCGTTGGGACAAGGGTTTGCCAACGGGGTAGGCATGGCGCTGGCCGAGGCGCATCTGGCTGCCGTGTTCAACCGGCCGGGCTTCAACATCGTGGATCATTACGTCTATGCCTTTGCCGGCGACGGCGACCTGCAAGAAGGGATCAGCCACGAGGCCGCATCCCTGGCCGGCCATCTCAAGCTGGGCAAACTGATCTATTTCTACGACGACAACGGCATCACGATTGATGGGCCCACCGCGCTTTCGTATAGCGACGATGTGCCTCTGCGCTTTCAGGCCTACGGCTGGCACGTACAGACTGTCAGCGCTTACGACATGCCCGCCATCGCCGAAGCCATCCTTGCCGCGCAGGCCGAAACCGATCGTCCCTCCCTGATCATCTGCAAGTCGCACATCGCTTATGGCAGCCCCAACAAGCAGGATACCGCCGAGGCCCATGGCGCGCCGTTGGGCGTTGAGGAGGTACGTCTGACCAAACAGGCGTTGGGTCTCCCGCCCGACGAGCAATTCTGGGTGCCCGATGAAGTCTATGCCCGGTACCGGGCTGCGCTGGCAGAGGGCGCTGCGCGGCAAGCCGCCTGGGAACAAGACCTGGCCGCCTATGCAACAGCGCACCCCTCCCTGGCCGCCGAGTTCCGCCGCGCCCTGGCGGGCGAACTGCTCGAGGGGTGGGATGCAGAGATGCCGGTCTGGAAGCCTGGGGACAAGCTCGCCACGCGCGCGGCCTCGGGCAAAGTGCTGGACGCAGTGGCTCCCCGTATCCCGACACTGATCGGGGGCTCGGCCGACTTGACCCCCTCCAACAACACCCGCTTCAAAGGCGCAACTGACATCAAACCCGGCGATTTCTCCGGCCGTTACATCCGCTACGGCGTCCGCGAACATGCCATGGGCGCCATCCTCAACGGGCTCGCGCTACACGGCGGGGTCATCCCCTATGGTGGGACGTTCCTGGTCTTTTCCGACTACATGCGCGGCGCGGTGCGTTTGAGCGCATTGATGAAAGCCCCGGTCATCTTCGTCTGGACACATGACAGCGTGGGGGTAGGAGAAGACGGACCGACACACCAGCCGGTGGAACATATCGCCGCTTTGCGCGCCATGCCCAACCTGGTGGTGCTCCGACCGGCCGACGCCAACGAAACGGCAGCCGCCTGGCGTTATGCCCTCACCCACCGCGAACGGCCGGTGGCGCTGCTGTTGACCCGCCAGCCGGTCCCGGTGCTGCCCGGAACAGAGGACCCCGATCGCGTAGCCCGCGGGGCATACGTGCTGGCCGATACCGATGGCGTGCCCGATGTCATCTTGATCGCCACCGGGTCGGAGGTCAGCGTGGCCCTGGCAGCTCGGGATTTGTTGCTGGCCCAGGGCGTGCAAAGCCGGATCGTCAGCATGCCCAGTTGGGAGCTTTTCGAAGAACAGGGCGCCGCTTACCGTGAGACGGTGCTGCCGCCCGCCGTGACGGCACGTGTCTCGGTCGAGGCAGGGGTCACCCTGGGCTGGGCCCGCTATACGGGATGGCATGGGGAAGCTGTCGGGATCAACCGGTTTGGCGAATCGGGCAAGGCGGCCGCAGTAATGGCGCACCTGGGCATCACCCCTGAGGCCGTGGCGGCTGCTGCGCTCAGGGTCGTCTCAGCGCATAACAGGGAGCGAAGCCGATGAAACATCTTTTCACTCCATGGCGCATGGAATACATCTTGAAGGCAAAGCAGCCCGGATGCGTATTTTGTGCCATGCTGGAGGCAGAGGATGACGTCGCTTCATTGATCATTCGCCGTGGCGAGCGGTCTTTTCTGGTCCTGAACAAATACCCTTACAACAACGGCCACTTCATGGTGGTGCCCTATCGCCACGTAGACACGCTGGAAGACCTTGAACCGGAAGAAATTGCCGAGATGATGTCCTTGACGACGTTGGGGATGCGCGCGCTGCGGCGTACGCTTCGGCCGGAGGGATTCAATTTCGGGGCCAATGTGGGAGAGGTCGCCGGCGCAGGGGTCAAGGACCATATTCACATGCACGTGGTGCCACGTTGGAGCGGCGACACGAACTACATGTCGGTTCTATCCGGAACGCGTGTCATCCCGCAATCGTTGGAGGAGACCTACAGCCAGTTGAAGGACGCGCTGGACGCGCTGATAGGCGGATAGGATCGCAACATGCCCACGATTAACCTGGACGGGGAACTGCTGAACTACGGCGTACACCGCGCAGGCCTCCCGGCCTCAGCCCCGCCGCTGATCCTGGTGCATGGAGCAGGCGGCAACCTGATGCATTGGCCGGGAGAGCTACGGCGGTTGCCGGGCCATGCGGTCTATGCTCTGGACCTGCCCGGGCACGGTCGGTCGCGCGGTGCGGGCCGCTCCGAGATCGGCGCCTATGCCGAGGTGGTACGCGGGTTTGCAGAGAGATTGGAGCCGGAGCTTGGTCGGCCCTTTGTGCTGACGGGCCACTCCATGGGCGGCGCGATCGCCATCGAGTTCGCGCTGCGCTATCCGGGCCGGCTGGCGGGGTTAATCCTGGTCGGCACAGGCGCACGGCTGCGCGTGGCCCCCCAAATCCTGGAAGGTATCCTGGCCGACTTTGCCGGCACCACGGAGTTGTTGACCGCCTGGACCCATGCGGAAACCACGGAACCGAACTTGCGGCGTCTCTACCTGCGCCGTCTGCGCGAAGTAGACCCAAGGGTGTTACACGGCGACTTTGCCGCATGTGATGCCTTCGACCGTCGGACAGATATAGGGCGCATCGCTGTCCCGACCCTTATCCTGTGCGGCAGCGCCGATCGCATGACCCCGGTCAAATACAGCCAATACCTGCACGAACAGATTGCGGGTTCGCAGTTGGTGGTAGTACCGGACGCGGGACACATGGTAATGTTGGAGCAGCCGCGCCTCGTCGCTCGAGCGGTTGCTGCATTTCTGGCGTCCCTGTGAGGGCGATCAGGACGGCATACTATGACATGATAGGGGACTGACGGTGGATTAAAATAAGGAAGCTCCGTTGGCGATGACCTACTCTCGCAGAGGCTTGCGCCCCAACTACCATCGGCGCTGGAGAGCTTAACTTCCGGGTTCGGGATGGGACCGGGTGTACCCTCTCCGCTATCGTCACCAACAGAGCTTCTTTACGATTTTGTGTTGCCTGCGGCGCCGGGATGGCCCCCCGACACCCTAACAACTGAACAGAACAGGATCAAGTATTGCAATCTCACGTGAATTAAGCCCTCGTGCATTAGTACGGCTCAGCTAAGCACATTGCTGTGCGTACACCTGCCGCCTATCAAGCTGGTAGTCTTCCAGCGCACTTACCTGGTTATCCAGTGGGGGATCTCATCTTGGGGCAAGTTTCCCGCTTAGATGCTTTCAGCGGTTATCTCTGCCCAACTTAGCTACCCAGCGATGCCCCTGGCGGGACAGCTGGCACACCAGCGGTTGGTCCACTCCGGTCCTCTCGTACTAGGAGCAGCTCCCCTCAAATCCCCTACGCCCACAGCGGATAGAGACCGACCTGTCTCACGACGGTCTGAACCCAGCTCGCGTACCGCTTTAATGGGCGAACAGCCCAACCCTTGGGACCTACTTCAGCCCCAGGATGCGACGAGCCGACATCGAGGTGCCGAGCGGCGCCGTCGATGTGAACTCTTGGGCGCCACCAGCCTGTTATCCCCGGGGTAGCTTTTGTCCGTTAAGCCACGGCCCTTCCACTCGGAGCCGTAGGATCACTAAGCCCGACTTTCGTCTCTGCTCGACTTGTAGGTCTTGCAGTCAAGCTCCCTTATGCCTTTGCACTCTTCGGCTGGTTTCCATTCAGCCTGAGGGAACCTTTGGGCGCCTCCGTTACCTTTTAGGAGGCGACCGCCCCAGTCAAACTGCCCACCAGGCACTGTCCCCACGCCGGATTACGGACGCAGGTTAGGGTCAAGACTGAATCAGGCTGGTATTCCAACGGCGACTCCACCGAGGCTGGCGCCCCAGCTTCCCAGTCTCCCAGCTATCCTACACAGACTCAGCCCTAACACAATGCCAGGCTGCAGTAAAGCTCCACGGGGTCTTTTTGTCCTGCTGCGGGTAAGACGCATCTTCACGCCTATTTCAATTTCACCGGGTCCTTCGTCGAGACAGTGCCCCGCTCGTTACGCCATTCGTGCGGGTCGGAACTTACCCGACAAGGAATTTCGCTCGGTTAACCTCACCCTGTTTCCAGGGGAGCCGGACTTTATCTTCCCCGTCCGGTATTCATCTGCGAAGCAATGGTTTTGATCTGCTCGATCCCTTCCGCAGTCAGGTGCATTCCACGCTCCATCAAGAGCAGAATGCGTCTAAACTTCAGAAAATCGAGATGCTTCTTAGTCTTTAGAGGATGCTGTTCAAAGAAAGGCACGATACGCTCCCGAAGATGCTGAACACTGCGCACTCGGTATGCCATTCGTTCGGCATGGTTGCGGCGAACCACCCCACAACCGAAGAATTGCTTGAGCGCGTACAGGACCTGCACATCACGTTCGTGTTGGACGACTGTGAATTCGGGCAGTACCTGATAACCTGCTTGCATCTCGGGATGCGGATTGATGCCCACGTAGAAACAGCCCTCGCCGTCCACAAAGCCGACCACCCATTGTGCTTCCAGTCTCATACCTGACGAGGCTGAACGTAAAGTCTCTGAGGGTTCTCCTCTGTCTTCTTGCGCCATAAGGAGCCTTCCCTGCGGATTGTCCCCATGTCCGTCGGATTTTTACTGCCTGGTCTTCCAGGCGAGTACCGCACGGCTGTGTGAGGAGTTTCCCGCATATAGTTCAGTTTTACTAAGGCTCGCGACTTGAACCTTAGGACCGTTATAGTTACGGCCGCCGTTCACCGGGGCTTCAGTTCAGAGCTTCGCTTGCGCTAACCCCTCCCTTTAACCTTCCGGCACTGGGCAGGCGTCAGCCCCTATACATCCGCTTACGCGTTTGCAGAGACCTGTGATTTTGGTAAACAGTCGGCAGGGCCACTTCTCTGCGGCCGCCTCGGGCTCAGACATGCGAGATGCCTCACCCTACTACGGCACTCCTTCTCCCGAAGTTACGGAGTCATTTTGCCTAATTCCTTAACGAAGGTTCTCCCGATCCCCTTGGTATACTCTACCCGTCCACCAGTGTCGGTTTTCGGTACGGGCACCCGGACTTCAACACTTAGAGGTTTTTCTCGGCAGTTTGGGCTCAGTCACTTGTGGCCCCGAAGGGCACCGCCCACCTCTCAGGATCAGGCTCCGGATTTGCCTAGAGCCGTCATCTCCCTACAGGCTTAGCACCTCAATCCGATAAGAGGCTGACCTACCCTCCTGCGTCCCCCCTTCGCTCCATCCAGGTGGTACAGGAATATTAACCTGTTGTCCATCGGCTACGCCTTTCGGCCTCACCTTAGGCCCGACTAACCCGACGCGGATTAACCTTCCGTCGGAAGCCTTGGACATACGGGGTGCATGGTTCTCACATGCATATCGCTACTCATGCCGGCATTCTCACTTCTGATCGCTCCACCTGTCCTCGCGGTCAGGCTTCAACGCTACAGAACGCTCCCCTACCGCTCGCCCATCATATGGGCGAACCCGCAGCTTCGGTGGCAGGCTTAAGCCCCGGTATATTTTCGGCGCAGGATCACTAGACCAGTGAGCTATTACGCACTCTTTAAAGGATGGCTGCTTCTAAGCCAACCTCCTGGCTGTCCCAGTAACCCCACATCCTTTCCCACTTAGCCTGCACTTAAGGACCTTAGCTGGCGATCTGGGCTGTTTCCCTCTCGACGATGAAACTCATCTCCCACCGTCCGACTGCCACGTTTAGAGTACCGGCATTCGGAGTTTGATTCGGTTCGGTAAGCTATACGCCCCCTAGCCGATTCAGTGCTCTACCTCCGGTACTGAACACGTGACGCTAGCCCTAAAGCTATTTCGGGGAGAACCAGCTATCTCTGGGTTCGTTTGGCATATCACCGCTACCCACAGCTCATCTCCTAATTTTGCAACATTAGTGAGTTCGGCCCTCCACGAGGCATTACCCTCGCTTCAGCCTGGCCATGGGTAGATCACCCAGTTTCGGGTCTACTCCCTGCGACTAAACGCCCTATTCAGACTCGCTTTCGCTGCGGCTCCGCCTGTCACTGGCTTAACCTCGCCACAGAGAGTAACTCGCCGGCTCATTCTCCAAGAGGCACACCGTCAGACCTGCCCAAAGGGCATAGTCCTTCGACTGCTTGTAAGCATGCGGTTTCAGGTTCTTTTCACTCCCCTCACCGGGGTACTTTTCACCTTTCCCTCACGGTACTTGTTCACTATCGGTCGCCAAGAGTATTTAGCCTTGGGAGGTGGGCCTCCCTGCTTCCCGCAGGATTAGCGTGCCCCGCGGTACTCAAGGTCATCGTCAGGAGCCTGATTCTTTTCGCCTACGAGGGTTTCACTCTCTCTGCCTGAGCTTTCCAGCCCATTCGGCTAAGAATCAGGTTTGTAACTCCTTTGGTCTTCTGCAGCAGACCCGACGAGCCTTA